>MDTB01036188.1_pt1 | contig 30046 bp, 20 predicted proteins | sample 811161 | NCBI WGS metagenome assembly MDTB01 (sample SAMN05326650, study PRJNA326480) | marine metagenome | isolation source: seawater | place: Mediterranean Sea | collected 2009 | reverse complement strand
TCTGAAAATCACCACCTTGGAATTTCGCAAGATCAGAATCAATTCTCATTGTTTAGCGAAAGCTTTGAAGATTCAGAATTCGTTGGTAATCTTGACAAAATCGAGAAACAAAGTGGGAAATATGGGTGGACTAATTACTGCCTAGGCGTATTGCAGCAACTTCAAAACCGTGAACTTTCTCCAAAAGAAGGCTTCCGGTTAATCTTCACTTCCAATCTGCCGACCTCCGTTGGACTCAGTTCCAGTGCCGCCCTTGAGCTTGCTACTTGCCTTACCCTCCTTCAACTGGCCGAAAAAAACCTCGAGAAAAAGGAATTGGTAACTCTTTGCCGAGAGGCGGAGAATCATTTCGTTGGCCTTCCCTGTGGCATCCTAGATCAGGGAACCTCGGCTTTTGGAAAACAAGACCAACTGGTCTACATCGAATGCAAGAAAGAGGAATTTTCCAATCTTGCCCTTCCGTCTGATACGCGGGTCTGGATTTTCAATACCGGTATCAAGCACGACTTGGTCGATTCTCTTTACTCAACCCGGCACGAGGAATGTATGGAAGTACTCCAAAGAGGACAAAAAGTATATCCCGCAAAAGAATATTTAACTGACTTTACCCTGGAGGAACTGAACTCCCTTACCCTTCCTGAAAATCTCAAAAAACGAGGGATACATGTCATCGAGGAACAGACCAGGGTAAGCTTATTCCGGGAAGGACTGATCAAAAAATTAAATCCAGAAAAGCTTGGAAAATTACTGGCTGATTCACATGTCAGTTCTTCCATGCATTTTGAGAACAGTTGCCCGGAACTAGATTTTCTCTCTGAAATGTTAAATCGCCACCCGAATGTGCTTGGCGCCCGCCTCACCGGCGGAGGTTTCGGAGGTGCGGTGATGGCTTGGACCCAAAGTAAATTTCTGCAAGACGATGCAGAAAGTATCGTGCAGGCGTATGCAGGTAAATTCAATCAAACCATTGATTGGCACCAATTTGAACCTTCAGATGGTGCGGGCAAAGAAAATTTACTGGATGCTCCCCCAACTAGACTTTCAGAAATGCACCGATAGAGGATAAAAATCCCTCCCTGTCCTCCACATGCAAATCATGGCCTGCATTTGCAAGTGTTTCAATTTGAGCTTCAGGAAAATATTTTTTAATTTCCTGAAAATGTTCATTTCTGACATACCCTGATTTTCCGCCTCGAATAAAAAGAGAAGGACCTGAAAACTGATCCGTAGATTGTAAAGGGTTAGCCGATAAAAACTGAATTGAACGCCGTAAAATTTGAAGATTTGGAAGCCAGGTCAGAACACCATTTTTCATTTCAAGGTTGGTCAGCAAAAATTGACGAAAGGCCCAGTTCGGAATCTTTTCAGTCAGGGCATGATCGGCTTCCTTCCTGCTCTCAATCTTTGAGAGTTCCAAGTCCAATAAGGCAGTCAAGGTGGGGAGGTGATGCTCTGCTGGATAAGTACGGGGTGCTATATCGACCACAATTAATTGATCGACAGCCTTGGGAAAATCACAGGCTAAACGCATGGCCACTTTCCCTCCCAAACTATGCCCACAAATTGAAAATTTATGGAATCCCAGCCGATCAAGGCAAAGAGAAATATCTTCCGCCATTGTATTCACAGTGCAAGTATCCTGATGAAAAGATTGCCCGTGATTCGGAAGGTCAAAACTCACCGTGTGGAATTTCTCTGAAAGGACCTTACTTACAGAACGCCAGTTACGGGACGAACCAAGGAGACCATGAAGAAAGACAAGGACCGGGTTTGATGGGTTGCCCCGCTCTTCATAATGTAAATTACCAGCCATGTTAAAACAACTCGAGTTGGGATGGGTCCTGCATTTGCCTGGACGGGGATTTCCCCTTTTTTGTTTCTACTTCAGGACTTTCAGCAGGAGAATGCCCTGCATCGTTGGCATGCCCATCCTTGGTTTGAGATTGCAGAGTTTTATCCTTCCTAGATTGAGCTTGGCCATGCTCCAGTCCACCAAGTATCTCCTTGGCCCTGGTAACCACTTGATCGGGCAGACCGGCTAATCTGGCCACCTGTATACCAAAGGACCGTTCTGATGCCCCTGGAGTCACCTGTCGAACGAAAATGATCTCGTCGTTCCATTCCTTCACCGCAACCGCGAAATTATTCAGGCGGGGCAGACTTTGGGATAACTGGGTGAGCTCGTGATAATGAGTCGCAAAAAGAGTTTTAGGCCCGGCACTGCCATCGCCGTGAAGATGTTCGACCACTGACCATGCAATACTTAAACCATCATAGGTACTGGTTCCTCTTCCTATTTCATCAAGTACAATCAGGCTATTGGGGGTACAATTGTTAAGAATATTTGCGGTCTCGTTCATCTCCACCATGAAAGTCGAATTTCCCCGAGCCAATTCATCACCCGCTCCGACACGGGAAAAAATGCGGTCAACGACACCCATCCGGCAGGATTTCGCGGGCACTGCACATCCGACCTGGGCCATCAGGGCAATAATCGCAACCTGGCGGATAAAAGTTGATTTTCCAGCCATATTGGGACCGGTAATCAGGGCAATCTGGTCTTTTTCGGATGAAAGAAAGCAATCATTGGGAACAAAAGCATGAGTTCCGGCAAGTCCCAAGCTTTCCTGCTTTAGAACGACTTCCACTACCGGATGCCTGCCCTGCTCAATTTCTAGAGTGGAGGAATTCTCCAAAAACTCAGGTATACAATAGTCTCTCTCTCTTGTGAGTTTTCCCCAGGACGAAAAAAGATCAATTTCCGCAAGTACCTGAGCTACTGCTAATAACTCGTTCGCGTACTCCAAAGTCTTATTTACCAGATCAATAAATAGATCTTGTTCACGAGCAACCGCGGTTTCCTCCGCATTCAGAATCTCTTTTTCTTTTTCCCTGAGTTCCTCGGTGTAATACCGTTCGGCATTTGTCATCGTCTGTTTCCGAATATAATGCTCAGGCACTAGGTGGAGGTTAGCCTTGGTCACCTCGATAAAGTATCCGAATGCACCGTTGTATTTTACCTTAAGGTTGGAAATACCTGTTTTTTTTCGTTCATCTGCCTCAAGATCAGTGATCCATCTTTTCCCCCCGGTGGCCAACTCTCTTAACTTGTCAAAATCCTCATCGAAACCCTCCCGGATAACAGCCCCCCCCTGCCCTTTTACATCCACTTTAATTTCGGCAGGCAGCTCTTCTTCCAAAGCCATATCCAACCTTTCCCGGAGAGGAGCAAAAGTCTCCAGATCTGAGGCCAAAGCCTGAATGGCTCCAGCACCCTCACCTTCTTCCTGCAAAGATTCCTTCAGGTCCGGCAAGCCACGCAACATGGTTCTTAGCCCCCCGATTTCGCGTGGTCTAGCCATACGATTCCTCAACCGACCAAGGATTCTCTCTAGATCACTGCCTGACTTAAAAATCTCGGCTATTTGACTGGTCAAAGCTGGCCGCACTGAAAACTCTGCCACGCATGCCTGCCTGCGAAAAATCTCCTCAAGATCTCTTTCAGGTGCTCCGAGGTATCTTTCCAGTAATCGGGAACCGGCAGCCGATGCGGTTTCGTCCATTATATCCAATAAAGAACCCGAACGCGTATGGGCATTTGTTTGGAAGATTTCGAGGTTTCGCTGGGTAGCAGGATCCAAGAGAAGCACATTTCCACCTCTCCATTCTTCAATAGTTCTAAGATTACCCGGCTTTCCTTTTAAAACATCTTCTGCATAGACAAGGACAGCACCGGCGGGGCCAAGACCAGGGTGGTCAACACTGATCCCAAAACCTTCGAGATTCATCACCCCCAAAGATTCCATTACTTCCCGGGCACCTGAGCGTTGTTCAAAATCAAAATCCGGACGTTCCGTTTTTGAAACATTCGTCCACAAATGCTCCAGATCATCTCCAAACCTATTAGACTCCATCCATTGAGAAACCTTTTTTTGCCAACTTTCTGGCAGGAGAATCTCTTTGGGATTAATCCCACTGATTGCGGAGAGAAAATCATAAGGATCGGCAAAATTTCCGAGTTTAAATCGACCAGTTGAAAGATCCATCCATGAAGCAACCAGACCTTTCTTTTCCACAGAAACAGCAAGCAGGAAGTGGTTGGAACTTGCATCCAGTTGCCGGTCTTCCAAAACGGTTCCGGGGGTGAGAATACGGGTAATACCGCGCTTGACCAGTTTACCGGTCTGAGCCACCTCTAATTGGTCACAGATGGCAACTTTGTGTCCATGGGAGAGTAGTTTAGTCAAATAACCCTCGGCTGCATGAAACGGGATCCCTGCCATGGGCATATCGTGTCTTTTGGTAAGGGTGATCCCTAGGAGTGCAGCCCCACGCTCGGCATCGATCTCAAACATTTCATAAAAATCACCCAGGCGAAAAAGAAGCAATGTATCATCCTCAAGGCTTTCACGGGCCTCGCGGTACTGCTTCATCATCGGGGTATCTCCTGTCGACTTCTTACTCATTAAAAGTCTTTGATGGAAGAGGCAACCGGGGGTTGCGTCAAGGGAATGTAATTCCCAAAATACCCTAGAAGTTGAGACCTAGGCCGAGCTCAAACAAATGAGCATTGACACTGTCAAAGCCAACCATGGCCGAACCATCGTTTTCAGGTATGCCAGCAAGCCTGTAGCCTAGAAAAGCACCCATACGCTCGGAAAAAGAATAATCCAAGAGCATAGAGAGCTCGTAAGTGAATCCTGAGTCAGACAATACATCCAGAGAATTGATTGCGGGAATATCCAGCGAGTGACTGACGGTTGCATAGCCCAGTCCAAAAGAAGCTTCGAAGGAAAGTTTGTTACTCAAAGGAATGGTTAGGCCAAGGTTTCCGGTTAGGGAAAGGGATTCCACATCACCTGCGGCATCAAATCCGGCAAATTTGGAACTGGAGAATTCCTGATTTGCATATCCAAAACGAGCTGACATGGTCCAGTTTTCTATACGGCGACCCACCACCACCCCAACCCCACTGCCCACTTTTCCATCGAGTATGCCAACTCCTTTAACTTCGGGGTCAAAGGGTGCCTGCAAGACTACAAATGGTCGTAAAAAATAGCTACCTTTAAGCTCTTCGGTGGTAAGTTGCACCACGATGGAAACATCATCCACTTGGTCCACATACTGGTGCTGCTTGGCAGTTTGGTTGCCTTCGTCTTGTTTGTTTGGACCCGGCAGGGCATCAAAGGATGCCTGAGGGGAAGCCTGCTCTGTTGTTGGATTAATTGGCTGAGGAATCGAATCCTGAGGTATTGCGACTGGCTTAGCCGGAGTGTAGGGACGCTGAAGAGAAATAGGTTCCTGCGGTCTGGGTTTGATAACTTGGACTTGTTCAGTGCCCGTTAAATCAGCCATTTTCTTGGACAACTCTAGGGCACGTTGCTCCATCCTTCTAAAATATTCATCCCGGTCGACAGTTCCACGTTGGGCATTCGAGAATGAAACGGAGATCCCTAAAAGGAGGACACAAGCGGTTGTACTGATTAAATTCATGGACAATATTTACATAACTATAATTTTAACTGAATGCCGTAGCTCTGCAAAGTCTTCGATGACTTGGTAAAGATCAACTCCCGTAATATCTGTTTCTTTTCCTGAGCGGTAAAAATGGAAGAGTTTTGCACATAATCCGAGACTTGATCGGAAGATGTGAAGGCAGAAATTGTGGAGGACGCCCGTTTGATTTGAAAGACCGCAGGGGTGAGAACTTCCAAGGTATCATAATCTGTCATAATCGACCAACCCGCGGGATCATTTACCCCGCCCTGCCACCTCATCCATTTTTTGAACTCATTCACATAGATATAGTCAAAATAATAACGCCCAGTCCAATACCAGCCCACATTTTCGCTCCAGCACCAGGATTCACCAGTCAGTAAACTGGATGGATTCACGACATATGACCATCCCAACTTGTCATGAAACATCCAATTATTCGCAGCCAAATAAAAATAACCGAACTCATCATAATACTTCCAACCTGGGACTTCAGGAGATTGAGTTACATTGATTCGGGCTTGGGATTTTGCCGTTAAATTTCCATCGGACACTTCATAGGTTAAAATAACTGGTCCATAAAAGCCTGCAGGTGGAGTAAATGTAAAACCTAGATCCCCCCGGGAAAACGGACCGCTACCGGCGACAGGAAATGCAGAGGACCAGTCATACGGAGCGATGCGGGCATCGTTTAAAGAGAAATCTATTTCCCAACTAACCACCCGTAGGGTTTCTGAATTATTATCATCCGGAAAAGAGGAATCATTAGTCAAAACATCAAGAGCCATGGGCGAGCGGTTTTGCAGCAAATAATCAAATTCATCTACTTTCAAGAGTGGAACATCATTAGTCGGATTCACCTGAATTGAAATTTGAAAATTTTGGGTAACACCTCCCTCTTCCAGCTTTAATGTAAATGAATCTTGTCCATAATAATCTTTATCCGCCTGGTACCTAAAGTTACCACTCCCTAGACTGGTTAAGGTACCATAAGCCGGATCAGAAAGATAATTCAGGTGAAAAACCTCATTCTCAGGATCTGTGATATTAAAATCAACTGCACCAAAACTTATACTATCATCCTCGTTTAAAGATAGAACAGAATTAGTAAAAGAAGGAAACTCATCTAAATCCTCTACGGTGAAAACAAACTTTTGGGATGTAGCATTACGGTCTGGGTCACGTAGGTTCACCGTGATTTCATATACCCCGTCGGCAAGACCATTTGCCCCTGGCGAAAGATCTGCCGGACTTTCAAAATTTGGGCTCAAACCAGAAATAAAATTTAATATTCCACTGGATGCATTAAGATCAAAAAATTGATAGTCGGGCGAGGAGGAGTCGAGGGAGAAAATGATCGAATTATTAAAATCGTCGGATGCATTCAAATCGATGATGAAATCCTGATTTTCAGCTATTTTGTAGTTTCCTCCATTTACCAACCATTGCGGAGTCACATCATTTACATTAATGACTTCTACAAAGACCGGAATAATTTGGGAATGAATCTGGTCCGAAATATTTAGATCAAATTCATAAATATTATTTCTATTGGCATCGTTTGGATTTTCATGATCCGGAGGAGCAAGGAATTCAACATCATCGTTTCCAGTAATGGTAAATAATGCGGAGTCTTTTCCTGGAATAATATTCTTGGATAAGACCCCAACATTTAGGTCAGCATCTGAAATATTTAAATCCAACACATGATAAACATTTTCCAGAACTGGAATTTGATAAACTCCATTTAGCTCAGGGTTGTGAACCTTTGGTGGAGTGTCGTTTAGATTGGTGATATCGATGGTAAGGTTTTGATCCACAAAATAAAGACCATCCGAGACCCGGATATTGACTAAGTACTGGTTATCAATTGCGAGTGAACCAGGGTTTTCATAGTCCGGTGGAACCCTAAAACTTAGGTTGCCCCCTGAGGATAGAGCAAAACGGGCGACATCTCTCCCCCCATTAAATGTCCAGGTTAAACTATTAGCATCTTTATCGGAGGCGAGTAAGGTCGTTACCGATACTGCGTTTTCATTATGATTAAAATTGATCGGAGTGCTGATTACCGGAGAATTATCATTTTCATTCGTAACTTCGACGATCAGGGTATGATTTACAGATTTAATATCTCCCCCTAAACCGACGGAGTCAGCTTGTATAATAACTTGGTATTCATTGGGTCCGAATCCTGGGGAATTCACAGATAAAGGGACTTCGTAATCGGGAGGATTCTTAAACCAGATACTGGGAGAAAAATTAGGACGGAATTCAAAAAGTGCACTATCTTTGCCTCCCGAAATTGAGAATTTCAGGTCATCGAGACGGTTGTTAAAGTTGGCAAGTTTTACAGAAACAATGTTTCCCTTTGGTGATTGAATGGTATCCAAAGAACTCAGGACTCCATTTCCTGCATTCTCAAAGAATTCAAGGTTTCCGCTTTGGGAAATAGTTATTACATCCAAATCTTTATCGTTATCTAAATCTCCCCCATCGAACGAGGAAATCAAGTTACCTGTACTGAAATACAATGGGGTTGCGTGTGAAAATGGATGGGTCGACAAATTTACCAGCACAACATTTTGATTCTGGAATCCATTGGATGCACGGTCCACACTGGCGATAACATCTAGAGATTTATCGCCATCAAGATCGATCAGTTTTACGCGAAAAGGGGAACCATTTGGATCATTATAAAGTGTAACCATCGGTAGAAACTGCCCACTTCCGGTATTTTCCATGACCGAAATATTCAGGGCTGTCGCTAAAACGATATCCATATCCCCATCCCCATCCAAATCCCCAACATCAAGATCGAAAATCGTACCAGCGTAAGCAGTTGAGGATAATATTTCCATGGGGGAACCAAATGTGCTTCCGCCTAAATTCTTAATCCACGAAACCCGCGAAGACCCATTTGAATCTATTAAAATATCGAGCATTCCATCGGTATCCACATCTACCGCCCGAATAGACTTGGGTGAAAATCCGCCAGTTAAAGCGGCCACTTCGTTGGAGCCCCCCCCGCCAACAAGAGGTGTGAAAGAATTTCCAGTATGATTCCATGACCAAGCCAGAATTCGTTCGTTAATTGAGTCAAGGGCCAAAACATCCGGATATCCGTCTCCTGAAAGGTCACTGACTAAAATTTGGTTAATCGAAATAATGCTGGAGGTAACAGGTATGGGGGGATCAAACTGGTTAGTACCCGAATTCAAGTAAAGTCTCAGTAAATCGGTGCTGTTTAATTCCAGAATATCGTCAAATCCGTCCCGGTTAAAATCCGCAACCTGTACTGCTTTAGCTCCCGTCTGGTTGTGCAATAATGTTCCATCCGAAAATGGGTTACTTGGAGTATCTGAATGATTTTGGAATCGGACTTCTTTCCCATCTACGGCATAAACAAGATCCGGGTATGAAAAATTATGATCTTCATCCGTGGCATCAAAAGTGAGTACCAAGGAGCGGTTTTCGAGAACACTTATCCGGGAAGATCCTTCACGATCTAGCGATGGAGCATCGTTGGCATTTAAAACATTGACCACGATATCTTGGGAGACTTTGGATGTTCCACTGCTTTGCGCGTAAACTTGAATCTCATATGAATTATTAATCCCATTATCCTGAGGGTTTTCAAAGTTTCTGGGAGATGTTTGAAAGCTCAATTGACCAGTCGCCTGATTAATCGAAAAATATTCATCATCCTTATATCCCGGTTCCACCCCAAATATCACAACATCTCCTTCAGGATCGGAAGCGGTGAGAGTCGTGATAAACTGATCTTCCTCTGAAACGGAATAGGAAACACTAGGCTGGAAAACAACCGGTTCATTTACATCTGTAATCACCACAAGAATTCGGTGCGAAGCTGTTTGCTGGGGAGCCCCATTATCGGTGGCATTAAGCTCAAGATGAAAGCCTGCTTTGATTTGCGGATCGGAAGCGTTGGCCCACCAAGTCGTGCCTGAGAGAACAGTGGTGGAATTAACCAAGCTGTTGGGGTCTTCATAATCGATAGATTTAGAAAGTGTGATTTGCCCGGTGGTAGGATCTACTGCAAAGGGACTGATGGATGTGGTGGAAAAATCGGCGTTGGTGATATTGAAATCCGATAAGAGCCCCAGGTTGTAAGTAAAACTATTGCCCTCAGGATCGGAACAATTGGGATCATAAATTAAAGTCGAATTTTCAGGTACTTCCACCCGGGTAAAATATCCGGACTTCTCTAAAAACGGATCGGCGATGCTGACCGAACCATGGTCAGAAAAAACCGGAGGTTCATTGACATTTAAAATCAGAACATTCAAGGAAAACGGAGCAGAAAAATTGGTGCCATCATCTGAAACTTTAATTTCCAATTCATAGCGATTGTCTTGGTCCAGATCCAAAGGATTTTCGCGATCAGGAAGGTTTTGAAAATAGAGAGAACCATTTTCCTCGATATAAAATCGGTTACTGTCGTTACCCGAAATTTGCCATTTATGCTCAATCGCTAAAGAATTCCCAGGGCTGTCTATAGTATCATTCCCCTGAAAATTTAAAACAAAACGGTTACCTTCATACAAACTTAGGTTGGTCGAGGGACTACTATCAGATCTCTCCACCAGCGGCAGGTCGTTCACTGCCTCAATGGTAATATTGAAATCAAGCAATCCGGTTAATCCACTTGCATCCTGAGCTGTAATGGTGAAGGTGTCGGATCCAAATTCATTGGAATTCGGCTGATAATCAATCAGCCCAGCCACTCCATTTACTGTAACAACTCCCTTTGCCCCCTGCGAGTTGACACTCCAGTTGGTAATGGTTGTATTGGCTGAATTGTTCGTACCCGGGTCGATTGCCTGCAGTCCATTCAAATTTGCAGCCCAAACGGTATCCCAGGAAACGGGGCTTTCATCCTCTGAAATTACCACGGAGATTGGAGCCGTTATGATGTTTCCATTTTTATCCACAAAGTGTGGAGGCTCATTAATCTCAACATACACCCACTGATCAACCGTTTCATTGGTGCCGGTTTCTGTTGCCCTGACCTGAAAACGATATATGCCATCTCCATCTTCATCCGGATGGGTGATCGAAGAAGTGATCCCAATGGAAGACACTTGTCCGCTACTGCTATTCACATCAAAATATTGACTATCAAAACCAGCGACTTTTGAGTAAGAAAACAAGGCTAGCGCATCGTCCGAGTCACTAGTTTGTAAGGTATGAAAGGATTGCGTGGATCCACTCGCAATTACGAATGGATTTGAAGTAGACGAGACCGAGGATGTGAATATCGGGGTATCATCATTAACGGCCGTTATCGTGACCGTAAATGAAATCGTATCCGTATTACTGGCCTCATCCTCAACCTTTACAGTGAAGGAATCGGATCCAGTCTTATTTGCATCGGGTATGTAGTTAAAATAAACCTTATTTCCCTTGGGCGTGGTTAAAGCATTGGATGAAGCATTTAACATTTGGCTGTCTGTTGACCACTGCATGGTTCCCTTTTGGGGTCCTTGGTTTACCATTGACCAGGTAAGAGTCGTTGTTGCTTGATCCGGATCGCTCGCTGTGAATCCTGGGTAACTTTTCCCATTTTTCTGATACCATGAATCAGTATCAGTAGAAAGCCTTGCGTCCTCTCGAATGTTGATTGAGTACGCATGAGAAGAGAGAAGAGGAGTCTCTGCCACATCAGTGAGATCGATTTTAAGTTCAACCTCTGTTTGAGTACTCCCATCATTGGCAAAAATATTAAGGAAATATTTTCGGTCACCGGAAGTTCCCCCCAAATCAGTAGGGTTTTCATAATTAAAACCGGTACCGTTAATTTTAATGGGATAATCAAGCAGCCCGTCCCCGTTTAAATCAGTCAGGTTGGTTGAATCAATTGAGAATTTACTACCGTCTGCGTGGGTCGAATTGAGATCGGGTACTGTGTTATTGTCGTCCACCACATTGATGTAGCCCACAAGGGTCTGATTTTCCGGAACGGATGTCTGATTGAAATCGGTGGTTACTGCATTTAAATTCCGATCTAAAATTGTGATAACCGGGGCGTCATTCTCTGCCCGTAAAGTTACCGATGCCTGTCCACTCACGACTGAATTGTTGCTGTCGAGAGTGGCATGCCACTCAAAAATGAGAGTACCATTCCAGTCGGGTCTGCCCAAGAGACTGAAAGACCCATTTGAATCAAGGGTAAAACTCTGCACATATTCTATCTTATTGCTATCTCCACTCTGATAAGGTCCTGAGGTCTTGGTGTAAGAAACATTGCTGTTCAAAACTGGATTGAATAAAACACCGGTAAAAATTTGGTCCTCGACTGCACCGGTAAAAGATTGACTGGTGTCCGCTGCCTTAAATTGTTGAGGGGAAAGTTGGTCTATGGTTGAACCGATTCCCAACTGGCCCGATGCATTCAGACCCGTTCCCCACAAGCGTCCATGGCTAGTCTCGTACATGCTATGACTGTACCCTGCTGCTATATTTAAAATATCATTTCCAATTAGTACAGGAACTTTTTTTAATGTAGTTTCACCGTTTCCTAGTGCTCCTTGGTTTTTTCCAATACTGTAGAAGCTACCATCAGTTTTCATATACAAAGTATGGTACTCTCCCGCTACGACAGAGGAAACATTCGAATCCATATGGATAGTAACATTTTGATCAATTTGAGTATTATTTCCAAGTTGGCCCCATTGATTGCCACCTATACCAGAAAGATTTCCGTCAGAATTCGTGAAAAGAGTATGGGCCAAACCGCCAGATACACTTACCACACCACTGCTTGCAATTTGAACAGGATCTTGTTCATTTACACCAGTATTGCCTAACTGATTTTTATTATTTCTACCCATTCCCCAAAGACTTCCATCAGTCTTGATAAAAAGAGAATGACTGGTTCCTGCGGCCACACGAATAACACCAGAAGTGAGTATCTCCCCAGGTGTATGCACCTGAGCCAAAGCAGCACCATTACCTAGTTGGCCGTAGGTATCTGACCCCATTGTCCACAAGCTACCATTACTTTTTACAAACAAAGTATGTTTTTCACCCGCCGCCACGCTTATTACATCTGTTGCTATATGAACGGAGGTGTTTCGGTCAGCCGTATCACTCACTCCCAATTGACCATTCTGGTTATTCCCCATTCCCCACAAACTTCCATTGTCCTCAATGTAAAGACTATGTTTTTCCCCTGCAGCTACGCTGACGATACCACTGGAGCGTATCTGAACGGGAGAGGTACGATTATTATCGGTTCCATCTCCCAATTGTCCTTTATCATTTCCTCCCATTGCCCACAAACTTCCATCGCTTTTAATAAACAAGCTATGATACCCACCCCCAGCCATCTTATCACCCTTAAGGATTGGAGAATACAGGCTGATGAGAAATACGATCAGAAATGAGGAACTTTTAAAAATGACCTGTAAAATTCTTCTCATTTTAAAAATGAACATCAACAAAAAAACCCTGAAAATAAAACATGCTCAGGGTATTCTTTTGGCATAGCCGAAAAATTAACAATGTGGGCATGCCTTTTTTTTCTTAGATTTACTTACTCTTGGCAACAAAGAATCTAATTTTCATACTATACTTCGTAGGGAACAAAATTTATCGCCAGATTGGATAAGTCAATCTTAGGCAGCTTTATTTAAGAACTTGCCTCACAAGCGTCCTTCCATTCATGATTCTTTTGCATGAAAGCCCAACAAAACAATTCCACTGAGTATTGGAAAAAAAGTTTATCCCTTGTATCCAAACTTCTGACCGTTTGGTTTCTCGTATCCTTTGGATGCGGGATCCTTTTCAAGGAACAACTCGACCAATTTTCAATCGGGGGGGCTCCTCTCGGCTTTTGGATGGCCCAGCAGGGATCAATTATCTGCTTTGTTATTCTTCTTTTCTGCTATTCTTACTTTATGAATAAACTTGATCTGGAACATGGCTATGGGGAGGACGAGTAATGGACCAGACAACCTGGAATTTCATCTTCATTGGGATCTCGTTTGGAATCTACATCACCATTGCCATCTGGTCACGGGCAGCATCGACCAAAGAATATTACACGGCAAGCGGGAATGTCTCTCCCTTTGCCAACGGTATGGCCACGGCGGCCGACTGGATGTCAGCCGCCACCTTTATATCCATGGCCGGAGGGATCGCCGCCGCCGGATATGGGGCTTCTAAATTCTTGATGGGATGGACCGGTGGATTTGTCCTTCTGACCACCCTGATGGTTCCGTATTTACGAAAATTTGGCAAAGCCACCATTCCTGACTTCATCGGCGACCGCTATTATTCGAATACAGCCCGACTGGTGGCGGTGATATGTGCGATTTTCATATGCATGACCTACATCATGGGCCAAATGAGAGGGGTCGGGATCGTTTTTTCCCGGCTTTTCGACATCGAAATTTGGCAAGGGGTCATAATTGGGGCGGGAATCGTTTTCTTTTATGCCGGCCTCGGTGGCATGAAAGGAATTACTTACACTCAGGTTGCCCAGTATTGCGTGATGGTCTTTGCCTACACCATACCAGTCTTTTTTATATCTCTAATAATAACCGGTGATGCCCTGCCCCAACTTGGACTCATCGGAAATTATGTTAAGGATGGTGCGGAAAAATCGATTCCCCTGATCACCAAAATTAATCAAATTTCCACGGATCTAGGATTTTCCAAATACACCGAAAGCACCAGCAATAAGCTTGATCTTTTCTGTATTACCGCTGCCCTCATGGTGGGCACCGCTGGGCTTCCCCATGTAATCGTTCGCTTTTTCACCGTTAAAAATGTTAAGGCAGTAAGAAAATCGGCCTATTGGACACTCAGTTTTATTGCAATTATTTACCTCACAGCACCAGCTCTCGGTATGTTTGCCCGGACTAATTTCATTGAGGAAATAAACCAAAAGAAATACAGGGAAGCCCCTCAATGGTTTATTAATTGGGAAGAGCAGGGAATGATCGCCTGGGTCGATAAAAATAATGATGGGGTCATGCAGTATCGGGCGGGAGATGTTTTCTCCGGTAAACCCAAATATGATGACACCAATCGAGCGGATGGCATGCCCCGAATAGTTACCAATGAAATGTCCGACTCCGAAAATGAAGTTTACTACGACAAGGATATCATCGTCCTGGCCAATCCGGAAATGGCGGGTCTTCCCCAGTGGGTCATTGCTTTGGTCATGGCAGGTTGCGTAGCCGCGGCCCTGTCAACTGCGGCAGGGCTACTCCTTGTTCTCTCCACTGCCATATCCCATGATCTGATGAAGAAGATCGTTAACCCCAACATTTCGGACCAGCAGGAAATGCGTTATGCACGACTTGCTTCGTTTGGGGCCTTGGTCGTGGCGGCTTACTTTGGAATCAACCCTCCCTCCAGTTTTGTGGCCAAAACCGTGGCCTTCGCTTTTGGACTGGCGGCATCCTCTTTCTTCCCCACACTCATTATGGGAATTTTCTCCAAGAAAATTAACAAAGAAGGGGCAATTGCAGGAATGATCAGCGGGATAGGGTTCACCATGACTTATATTATCTATTTTCAGTTTTTTACTGATTCCAAAGACTACTGGTTTGGTATTTCTCCAGAAGGAATTGGTTTTGTGGGAATGTTGATTAATTTCATCATTGCCTTTTTGGTGAGTTCAAGAACCTCGCCCCCCCCAACTGAAGTACAGGAAATGGTCGAAAACATCCGTATCCCCAAAGGTGCAGGCAAAGCCACCGGACACTAAAAGATATGATCGGCATACACTAAGGTTTAAATCATAAAGTTAAGTAAATCCTTACATTCAACTTTACTCGAAGTAAGCAAATCATCATCACTAGAATCATGATACAGAACAGAAGAACCTTCCTCGCACAGTCCTCCGTTTTTGCCACTTTTGCCATAAGTGGAACCAAATCCTCTGGAAAAATCATTGGGGCTAATGATCGAATTAATGTGGCCGTCTGTGGGATCAAGGGCAGAGGTACTTCCCACATGGGAGGTCACGGGAGGCAAAAGAATGTGGCTATTTCCCACTTGGTTGACCCAGATACTAGGCTGCATGAGGCCCGAAAGAAATTTGTGCAAAACAAATTTAAGAATACCCCGGATTGTGTACAGGATGTCCGCAAGGTACTTGATAACAAGGAGGTGGATGTTATTTCCATTGCCACTCCAAATCACTGGCACAGCCTAATGTCGATTTGGGCATGTCAGGCAGGTAAAGATGTTTATGTTGAAAAACCTTTAAGTCATAATCTATTTGAAGGACGAAAATTGGTCGAAGCCGCCAAGAAATATGGATGTATCGTACAACATGGAACCCAAAACCGCTCCTTAAGTAAATGGTCCAACCTAGCGAACGAGATCGCTTCCGGAAAACGCGGGAAATTAGAAGTTGCCCTGGGCACATGTCATAAAAGACGGGGATCCATTGGATTCAAGGATACGAAATCCCCTCCCAGCGAGCTCGATTTTGATGTATGGACCGGGCCCGCCCCGAAAGAAGATTTTCATGAAAACTTAGTCCACTATAACTGGCACTGGTTTTGGAATTATGGAAATGGAGATATTGGCAACCAGGGAGTCCACCAGATGGATATTGCCCGATGGATGATTCCGGGAGCCGTATGGCCAAAGAGTGTTTTTTGTATCGGCGGACGTTTCGGCTACAAGGATCAGGCTGAAACCGCAAACACACAGCTTGCCATCTATGATTACGGGGAATCCCTCCTTGTTTTTGATGTCAGAGGCCTTTCTGGTAAATCGAATATGGGTGTATCCAACCATGTTTATTTTGATAAAAATGCTAAACAGAAAAATACTGATAGTCATGGACTTAAAGGGATCAAGAACCCACTCGCCGATCGGGGCAAAGTCGATATTTTTGAGAATTTCATCCAAGCCGTGCGTAACCGGAAAGAAGAGCACTTAGATGCTCATGTATATGAAGGTCATGTATCCAGTGGACTCTGCCACCTTGCCAATGTTTCCTACCGCTTAGGTAAAAAATCTACTTTCAATAAGAAAAATAAAGACTTTGGTGGAAATAAAAAAGCCTACGAATATATGGAGCGTATGCAGGATCATCTTAAAGAAAATGGTCTTAAACTTGAGGAAACAGATTACATTGTTGGTAGAAACCTCGAATTTGATGCCAAGACCGAATCCATCCAAGGAGATGCTGAAGCTAATCAATTACTTAGTCGAGCATACCGACCACCCTATGTGGTCCCCGAAAAAGTTTAAACAGTCCTTTATTTTTGCAGGAAATCGTCTATCAAAACAGTATCAATTTGGGCGACCTGATCAATGAAGTGAAAATTTAAGGCAAGATTTGCTTCGCTTTTTTTCAGTTCAGTTATTGATTTGGATATATCCAAATCGTCAAGGTTAGACCCATATTGCTCAAGACCAATCAAAGTATCTTCATACTGGGCATTGAGATTCTCAAGTTCTTTATAAGAGGCTCCATTTTGTGCCCTGGCTGAACTTACAATAGTCAAAAAACCTTCAAAATCCTCCAAGTCGTAGTCATCTAGAGTCCAAATAGTTGCAGGACCAGAGAGGTCTAACATTATGGGATCATATTCAATTGAATAAGCCATCGACCAAGATGTGCCACCTGACTTAAACCCAGATTCATTCATAACTAATTCCATGGTCATGGATCTATTTCCAGACTGACCAAAAGAAATAACATCCTTATTCCTAGTTAAATCACCTGGGCTTGCCGGTGAATTAGTTGCTGGAGTTATCAATCTCCCGTCATTCATTTCCTTTGTTTGGCCAAGGTTCCCATAAGTCTGATCATGAATAAGAGAGGATCCATGATAAACTCTGAAATTATCAGGTACTCCGTATGGCCATTGCCAAAAGGTAAGTTTACCAGAATAATTTTGTAGATTTATCGAATCTCTAAATTCATTCGGTCCACCTGCTGCATTTGATGAACCGGACTCCACGGGGATATCGGACAATTTCTTCAAGTCATCAAAAATTCCTGTTCTTTCAATGCGAATAACCCCTGACCCGCCTCGGTCATAGCCATTAATATCATTGGGGTCTTCAGCAGCATTGATTAAAGTCGGGTCCGCTTCATGAGCAAATAAACTAACCCCGTTGAATTTCAGCTCTTTCATTTCCCGCAACTCCAGTTGTAGACTGCGAAATTCTTTATTGTATGCATCTTTATCAGTGTCAGAAAGCACAGGCGATAAATACGATGTTTTAAGCTCCGCACACCGTGAAATAATATCGCCAATTTTGACCATGGCTGAATCCTGCGTCTGCAAAAAAGACATATTGCTCTGTATATTTTGACGGGCTTCAATGAGATTCGCCAACGCTTGTTTATTTCTGGCTACTGCACTCAAAGCACCCAGATCATTCGTAGGAACAGAACTTTTGCTTCCACTAGAAAGTGCCTTACTGATAGCATTAATATTGGAAGCCTGCTTATTTATACTTCCTACAACCATACTATGAGCGTGAATCGTATTCATTTAAAAAGATATCTGTATCTTTTAAAATCGTCTTACTTGCAAAATTCTTTAGCGGGAAAAATTAATTTAAAAATATGTGAGCAGTCTGGAATGATCTAATGATTACTGACAAGGTTTGGTTCGGCATCCCAAAATAAATAAATTGGAAATTTTATAGTTTCGGAGAAGTAGGTCATAATTCCCCGATCTGATTTCCACCAGTCTTGGGAGTTGAAAATATCATTCCCCACCCCTGCTACTTGTACAATAATATCGCTATCTTTCAAAACCTTCTCAAAAGCATAAAGAGCCCTGCGGGTATGGAAATAATCCGTAACAATTATCAATCTTTTCCAATTCTTTTTCTGAGCATAGAAGAGTGCATCCGCCGCTTCATCAAAAGTTGAAGTGGCTCCTCCATCCTGACTGGGCAATATCTCCCAGGGTACTTTCATTTTCATTTCCTTAGCCACCTCCTGAGCAAACAGCAAATTGGTCGATAGTAGGTGGTTATATCTTCCATTTATGGACTTTTGCTCCGTCAAAAATATTTTTTTCGCATACCCATCTTTCCACAAACGAATAGATTCGGGTACACGGGTCAACTTACCTCCAGACAAGCATATAATTGCATCGGCTCCTTTTTCCGCATTACTCACTTCAAACCAACGGGCATAAGCAGAAAGAATCGATTCTCGAAAAATGAAAACAAGACAGATGCAGATTAAAAACCCGCCCAAAACTTTTAGATACTTCCTACCCATTTATTTTACGACCTTGAGGATTCCTTCGATCTCAACAGCCGCACCACCCGGCAGACCGGAAACCCCAAATGCACTGCGTACCCCCACCCCTAGATCTTCTCCCCAGATTTCTTTAAATAATTCACTACAGCCATTAATCACCTGGGGATGGCCAGTAAAGTCTTCACCTGCCTGAACCATCCCCAACAATTTAATCACTCGTTCCACCCGGTCTACGGTCCCCAGTACTTTATTGACTGTAGCCAGTATATTAACTCCCACAAGACGGGCGGCAGCGGCTCCTTCCTCTATAGACATGTCTGTTCCAATTCTTCCTGTAAGCAGACTACCATCTTGCTGAAGAGGTAAGTGACCTGAAAAATAAAGCAGAGACCCATCGATCCACGCAGGTTTATAAAGTCCAGCTGCGGGAGGAGGTGTTGGCAGATTAATCCTCAATTCTGAAAGTTTTTCCGTAGGTTTCATCTTTGTAAACTAAAGCAGTTTAGATTGCATTCAAACCCCTAAAATGCATTGAAAAAAATTTCTGCGTTGCCCAAGCTCAACAATTACTTTGCAAAGAGAAGATGTACTTGCCCACACAACTTACACGACGCTCTCTTCTTGGAGGAGGTGCAATCGCCGCTTCTCTTTCCGCTATTTCCCCCTTGGCACAGGCCGCCCACCACCAAGCCCCCGCAAAGAATAATTTTCTCTCCAAAGACAATACCATCTTATTTCAGGGAGATTCCATAACGGATGCAGGCAGAGACAAAAAAAATGAAGTTCCCAATAAACAGAAAGCATTTGGCAAAGGATACGCATGGATGGCCGCATCCCAATTATTAATCTCCAACCCCACGCAGAATCTCACCATTCACAACCGCGGGATTTCCGGAAACAAGGTCCATCAATTAGATGCCCGTTGGGAAAAGGACTGTATTGAACTTAAACCAAATGTGTTAAGTATTCTGATTGGAGTGAATGATATCTGGCATGGTCTCAACGGTAGATACGATGGAACCGTAAAGACCTATGAAGATGACTACCGCAAGCTCATCGCAAAGACCCGCAAGCACCTTCCTCAAGTCAAGCTCGTGATCTGTGAACCTTTTGTCCTGAAATGCGGGGCGGTCTCCGACAAGTGGTTCCCTGAATTTGATAAATACCGAGTATCTGCCCGAAAGATTGCATCTGAAAATGAGGCTTTATTCGTACCCTTTCAAGCCATGTTTGACGAGGCAGTTAAATATGCTGAGCCCAAGCATTGGGCGGGGGATGGCGTGCACCCAAGTCCCCATGGGGCCTCTTTGATGGCACACTTTTGGATCCAAGCCGTTCTCGGAACATAACTCGAATTACATGACCTCCCTCCTTGATTTCTAATGAAAGCCTGGCAACTCCAAGAACCCAAAAAATTTAGATCCATCGAATTGGAGGCTCCCTCAAAACCCGGTCCTGGAGAAGCCCTCATTCGCACCTTGCGAATGGGAATTTGCGGAACGGATATCAGTTGCTATCTTGGAAAATTTCCTTTCTTCGATTACCCCCGTATTCCGGGGCATGAATTAGGAGTGGAAGTGATGGAGACTGGAGATGGAGTTAAAAATGTTCAACCGGGCGATCACTGTGCCGTCGAGCCATACTTGAATTGCGGGGGATGTTATGCCTGTAAAAAAGAGCAAGGGAACTGTTGTGAGAACCTCAAGGTCTTTGGTGTTATGATGGATGGTGGACTCTGTGAGCAGTCCCTAATCCGTGCGGACAAACTCCACCCATCAACTACCCTTTCGGCCGAACAACTGGCCCTGGTGGAAACCCTCGCAATTGGTTGCCATGCATCCGATCGTGGAAACCCGAAACATAATGAACATATATTGGTAATCGGGGCAGGTCCCATTGGGTTATCCACCTTGGAATTCAACCGGCTTTCCGGAGCCAAAATCACCGTGATGGACATGTCTGAGCAAAGGTTGGAATTTTGCCGGCAACAGTACGGCATTGAATCCCTTATCTTATTCAAAGGGGATGGTTCTGAAAAACAGAAGATGCTAGAGGAAACGGATGGGAACCTCTTTGACCTCGTGACCGACGCCACGGGCAATAACAAATCCATGGGTACCTCCCTTCAGTATGTCGCCCACACGGGCAGGCTCGTCTATGTTGGTATAACCACCGAGAACATATCCTTTGCCCACCCTATTTTGCACCGCCCAGAAATCACTCTTTTAGCTTCGCGCAATGCCTTACCCACCGATTTTCCGAGGATCATTGATCTGATCGAGAATGGTACGATTGACACCGATCCCTGGATAACCCATCATTTGGAATTTGATGAGGTTGGCTCGAAGTTTGCCGATGTCACACACCCTTCAAGTGGGGCTCTCAAAGCGATCATTAAGGTCGCAGATTAATTGAAATTACAGTGTCCGAAGAAAGCACCTCAACCACTATTTCCACCTTTTACAAGTTTGCTGAATTGCCTGAGTATAAGGATTGGAAAGGCAGACTTGAAACCTGGGGTAAAAAAAAACAAATCCTGGGAACAATCATACTCGCATCCGAGGGAATCAATGGCACCATTTCAGGATCTAAAAATCAAATTAATCTTTTTCTTAATCAGATAAGAAAAGACTCCCGTTTCTCAGACCTCACTCCCCGCACTACCCAAAGTCCTCGCTCCACTTTCTACCGGTTACGCATCCTAACGAGACCGGAAATTGTAACCTTGGGTGACCCTGCGGTTAGCCCAAATAAAGCCGTGGGTCAATATGTGGAGCCCGAAGAGTGGAATAAATTAATACAAGACCCCACGGTTCGAGTGATTGATACCCGGAATGAATATGAAGTGGCCATTGGCACATTTAAGGGCGCGGAAAACCCTCACACCCAGACTTTTAGGGAATGGACAGATTATGCAAAAAAGAATCTCGATCCCCAAAAGAAGCAAAAGATTGCCATGTTCTGTACCGGAGGCATTCGATGCGAAAAAGCATCCTCACAACTTTTGGACAATGGATTTGACGAGGTCTATCACTTGAAAGGGGGGATCCTCAACTACCTCGAAAAGGTTCCCGCCGACCAGAGTGAATGGGAGGGCGAGTGCTTTATTTTTGATCACCGTGTATCGGTTGTCCATGGCTTAAAGGACGGGGAAACCATGCTTTGCTTTGGCTGCAGGTGGCCCCTTGCCAAAGAAGACCTCGATTCAGAAAAATATGAAGCGGGAGTCTCCTGCCCCCATTGTCATGACTCTCTCGAAGAAGAAAAAAGAGCTAGCCTACGGGAAAGGAATCGTCAGATCAGACTCGCCAAGGAACGAAACCTTTCCCATTTGGGATTACAAATGCCTAAGTAAATCACTTCCTACCTTGCAGACTTGGTAAAGCCGAATTATCTTAAAATCGTAAATGATTAGGGCGGAAGAAGAAGCAAAGAGCCTGCACCCGCAGGATACCGATGATATACTTCCGGCCGCGTGGAAAAGCGGATCGCTCAAGTATGACGAACTCAAACCTTTAGCGGAAGGTGGAACAGCGAGGCTGTATACAGTTTTTGACAAAAATCTCAGCCGGAATGTTGCCTATAAAACTTTGCACACAGACCTACGGGAATCAGACATTGAAACCAAAAGATTTCTACGGGAGGCCAGGGTGACTGCCAATATTCAGCACCCTGGAACTCTTCCAGTTTATGAACTTGGTCGTGACCGGGATGGGCAGCTCTTTTTCACCATGAAAAAAGTCGATGGGCAGGATTTGAGGAAGATCCTACTTGATCTAAAACATGAAGTACCCGAGGTGGTTGATAAGTTTCCCCTACCCCGCCTTTTGGACATTCTCATTCAAGTCTGCCAGACTATTGCTTACGCACATGAAATGGGTGTAATTCATCGTGACTTAAAACCGGCAAATATAATTGTGGGGAAATTTGGTGAAGTCTATGTTTTGGACTGGGGCTTGGCTAAAATCAAGGGAGCCAAAAGTCTGGCTTCTGAAAATATCACAGAAGACCCGATCCCATCGGATTGTAAACTTACTCCAACTGGAAGGCCCTATGGTACTCCCATGTATATGTCCCCAGAGATCGCTACAGGAGATCCCCTGTTGGATCATCGGAGCGATATATTTTCTCTGGGGGTGATTCTTTTCGAACTACTTACCTTAAATACTTTTGTGAATGGGCAAGATATCATTGAGATTAAACAAAAGATTCTCGAACGCCCCTACCCCCTTCCAAGAGAAGTTAGCCCGGACCGCGATATACCCAGAGAGTTACAGGCCATTTGCATGAAAGCTTTAAAGCGTCAAAAAACAGAAAGGTATTCAAGCGTAGGTCATTTATTGGAAGACCTGCAAAAATTTCGTCATAATGAAGAAGTTTCAGTTTACTGGTATTCGGGGTGGGAAAAACTTACCCGGTGGAATCACCGAAATGCTTATCTGATCCTGGCTTTGCTTTCGGCAGCTGCCGGGGCGGGAGCGGTAGCCCTCTTTTTAAGATAAAATCTACGAAAATAGTTTATCTTTAGAGTTCAAGCGGGGAAAACTCTTACAAATCAGGAAAAAGACTACCCTTCCCAATTTTCTTTATCCGGCAATCCTTACACACACAATTGCTACCATGATCACTGGTATCCACCTTTTTTTCTGCTGTTGCCTTCTCTGGCATTGAATCCAGTGCATTTTCAGGCTTTTGCGGATTCATCGGAGATCCAGGAACGACCGCAGGCGAATCATCTGAATCCTCCTCAACTTTTTCAGGTTTGGAAGAAGCAGGTTTTTCGGTATTTCCATCCGGTGAACTCAACTGAGAATTGGAATTGGACGAGGGAGAGGACAGCGGGGAAAGATTCACCTTCTTACCGACTGAACGGGCATGTCCCTGATACTTAGGTTGTAATTGTTCAAAGAAATCTGAATCTTTGATTAAAACGGTGGCCATAAACTTATCACTATTCAATTGAGCGACTACCAAGTATTCGGGAGATGCCGGGTGAATTTGCATGGCACGAACTTTCCCTCCCACCTTAACAGGTATCTGCACCTGCCTGGACCGGTCCTGTAAAGTGATGTGATTATTTCTCAGTTCAATTTCCAATGGAAAGATCAGGGTGGTGTTTTTTTTCGCCCAAGCCAGCATTTCTTCCTGTAAGGATTTACTGGCCTCAGCTTTCTTGGCCGGAGAAGTGGGTGCAACTTTTATGGGTTCCACTTTTCGTGCCCGAACCAGATCGTCTTTGGCTTCGGATAGTTGATCTTCCAACTGCTCTATCTGTCCGCGTAAAGTTTGGGCCTCAGACATGGACTCCGATAAATTATTGGCAATTTCCTCCTTCTCTCTTTTGGTCGATTTTTCAATTTCCAAGAGTTCTTTATTTTCATCTTCCAGTCTTCTTTTAAGCCCGAGATAAAATTCCTCATTCGCTTCCAGTTTCTTAACTTTTTTTCCAAGAGAAGAAGCTTCTTGAACGGCTGAATCATCATAACTGACAAATAGTCCGATCATACCCAGAGTGCTCAATACGGCGACAACAGTGGAAGCCATTGCAAAAATACTTGTCGATTTTTTGACCGCTCCGCCCTTAAAGGCATTTTGCATATTGGCCACTTTTCCCTGCATCTGCTGCAAAGCCTGATTGCTCTTGCCTGTCCCCGCACCCGCTGCAGTTTTCAACTGGGCTAGGGAAGCCTGCAACTCCTTGCCCATATCCAATACCTTTTTATTTCCTTCGACCAACCTGCCGGAAAGGATACTCGCTACATTTAAACACAATTGCCCGCCCGCCACTCCATATTCACCGATAAACCCAAGCAACTGCTCGTGATCCATCCGCCATAGAATAGTCTCACCGATAGATTGAACATTAGCGGAAGCTACCCCGCCACTTAGAAAAGCCATCTCCCCAAAGGCAGCACTTGTTCCCAGTGTCGCAATCTGTTGGCTTTTTCCCTGATCATTGATCTTGGTAATAGCGACTTCCCCCGAGACCACCATATATAGGTATCTCTGCTCATGACCATCCGCGACCAAAGTCTCATCTTCTGACAAAATCCACTCTCCGCCAAACCGGAGCTCCTGCATTTCAGAGTCTCCAATATTGGCACATAATCCAGTAGTTGGGAGGTCGTATCCCGCCTCCAAGACATCTTCGCGGTGTAAGAGCTTCATGGTTTGCTAAATTAGCCTATTATTTAAGACAAGTGCAAGTATAGAAAAGGGCAATTAATGACAACATTTTCCATGTTTCTTTAATCTCCAAAAATTGTAGGGCCAGGCAGCGAGAAACCCAGCACTTAAAGTGACGGGTAATACACCTAAGGTAATCGCGGGTTCCCCCATCATCCCATAATCAGCCAGATTCATAGCCACCTCCATTAAAATCATCGAAATCAGACTCATCCCCACGGCCGTACGAAATGCTTCCTTGGCACCTAATTGCTTCCAGAGAATCAGCGTTTCCAATATAATACTGCTAATAATTCCACTGATCATCGCCACCCCCCAAACCAGATTCCAAATTTCCTCGGGAATACCTTGAGGAGAATGGTAAATTTGAAAGGCTAAAATCGCACCAAGATCCCCAATTGCACAACCGATCAGACAACCCATGGTATTTTTTGCAGATCTTTTGGCGAGTTGTCCTGACATACGATGACTAAGCTGCTTGTTGAGAGGGATTATTTAAACGGTTTTGCACTTCCTCGAAAATTTTTCTGACCACAGGTATTGCCACCGAATTTCCAAACTGTTTATAAGAAACATTTTTTCGGGCGTGCAGTTTGAAATCTTCTGGAAAGCCCATCAATCGAGCACATTCTCTGGGGTGGAGCCTTCTTATCTTTCCATCGATCCAGTACATCCCCGTTTTAGCACCGATGCCTCCTCCAAATGCCGACAAAGTAATCGCATGCCCTTTTACACTGTACACCCGCTCGCCCTGCCCTCCCTTGCCTACTGTGCCAATCCTTAAGGGACGGTTTCTTCTTGGATGATCCAGCTGATCTGCCATCCGCAGGTCCTTTCTTTCAATAACTAAATCTTCCAAAGATGGATCTCCTGATGGGAACAGGATATCTTCCACTGCAACATCTAGGCTCACGGGCGATGGGAAAGTAAAATCAGTAACACCGAGATCTTTTCGAAAACAAACAAAATAAAGGCGCTCCCTTTTTTGTGGAACTCCAAAGTCCGAAGCATTTAAGACTTTGTAATATACAGTATACCCTGCATTCTCCATAAGGGACAGAGTGGTCGCCATAGTTTTACCACCGGCATGAGAAAGATAATTTCTGACATTTTCCAAAAATAAAACTTCGGGTTGATGCGAACCGGCAATCCGTAAAATTTCATAGAGCAAAGTGCCCCTTGCATCCGCGAACCCATACTGGTTTCCGGAAATGCTAAATGGTTGGCAAGGAAAACCCCCACAAAGAATTTGGTGTGGCGGAATATTTCGCGGAGGAATTGCAGTGATATCTCCATCTGGGATGGTCCCAAAATTAGCCTGATAAGTGGTTCGGGCATCTTTATCTATATCCGAGGAAAAGACACAGTTGTAGCCAGCGGCATCTAAGGCGTACCTGAAACCTCCAATCCCACAGAACAGATCAATAAAGCTCACCTTTTTCATTTACCCCCCACTCCCTCCTCCTAGTTGAGCCTGAACGAGCGGGCAAACAGAAAGAATTACAAGCCTCTAGATATCACAAAGTTCAACCGCTTCGGCAAGTCCCTCCGCCGGGTCTCGGGTAGGGATAAATTCCTGACCCACAAAGCCTGGATATCCGATATCAAGCAAGGCCTGCATGATCGGCGGGTAATTAATCTCCTGGGTATCATCAAGTTCACCACGGCCTGGGTTTCCAGCTGTGTGAATATGACCGATATAATCTCCACATTCACCAATCCTGCGGATGACATCTCCGTCCATAATTTGCACATGATAAATATCAAATAGCAACTTCACCCGGGGTGAACCCACCTGTTTGACGATATCGAGGCAATAGTCAATGTGATCGCCCTGATATCCGGGATGTCCCTTATCCGGATCCGATCCATCTCTGGTATTGAGCATCTCCAAACAAATAGTTACTCCTTTTTCTTCGGCATACCCGGCCACTTTCTTAAAGCCCTCGACACAGTTTTTGGCCCCATCTTCCAATGAAAAATTCTCCTCATATCCGGTAAATGCAATCACATTGGGACATCCAAAATCTGCGGATTCAGAGACCGCTTTATTCGTGGCCTCAATCAACATGGGATGATAATCGGGATTATTGAAGCCCTTGATAAATGGTTTTCCCTCGACCGGTATTCCCGAGATCGCACAAGTGAGCCCATATTTTTCCAATGTCGGCCAACTCTCTGAGTCAATCAGTTCAATACTCTGACAACCCAACCGTTTTGCCTGTCGACAGGTTTCCTCCACTGACCAATGATTTGCAAAACACCAAGAGACCACAGATTGTTTGATTCTTCCCTTGGTTACGCCTCTTTGTAAAGGTGCCTGACCCGCCGCATTTACCGAGAGCACAGGGAGGGTGGAGGCTACTGCCCCCGCCGTTAAGCCTTTAAATAGACTTCTTCGGTTTATTGTTTCCACTGAATGAGATGGGGCAGATATATTTTTTTGCATGCTTTTGTTCTCCACACTGCCACTCCTATGGCAAGTTCAATTCACTCTGATTTCTAAAAAGCCACGATTGACATGTCTCTGTTCGCCTTTCAAATTTAACTTACAACTCATGAAAATTACCTTACTGGCCTCCCTTTGTTTTATCCTCATTTCATGCTCAGAAAGTCCTGAGTCCACTCCCCTTAAAAAATCGGGCCAGAAAGAAGAAGCTCAGCGGACAAACTCGTACGAACCAGTCGGTAAACCTCTCACTAAACCAAGGGTTGAAGTCATGGCAGTTACCCAGTCCGAAGTCTCTCTCAACTGGTTTGATCCTTCTAATTGGCAAAGTGATCCGGGTTATCCAAGTCAGCCGGTTTTTTTGGTTGAGGCATCCACCAATCCAAAATTTGATAATCTGGTCATTGAGCGGGAAATTTCTGATTCTCATCAGACTACTTTTTCAAACCTTCAAATCGATACCCCGCACCACTTTCGGGTCACCGCCCTGCCCACTCCCGGAGATCCCCGCTTTTTACAGGGGGAATCCACCATCATTACTGTAGTAACCGCGTCTTATCCCAGGGAGCAAGTAGGGGGATTTGTGGTAAGCCCCGAACTCGGAAAAGTTGATTTTTCCTGGAGTGAACTCCAACAACCCGGGCCGATTGATTATGTTGTCCATCTTCTCGATGACCCAAGCAAACAAAAGCCTTTCCAAGAATTTATTACCCGGGAAACTGAAATTCTGGATGTCATCCTACAGGGCGGGCGTACCTACTGGGCCCAGTTTCGGGCATCCCCGGCAGAAGACAATGATGCCTTTTCAACCACCGATGAAATTACGGTCGAGTTTGATGTCCCCGGAAACCCCCTTCCGCAACCCTACAATATCAGTGCAATCGACCGAAACGGAACCCTCGAAATCCAATGGAGTGCAGTCTCCTCCAATATTGGAAAATTCTCCTACATGATCAATGTAAAAACCGGACAAACTCTCGAAGAACCATTCGGCGATTTCGTTCAAAAAGAAGCGTTCCTCAGTATCCCGGATGCCAAGCCCTATGGAAGATTCTCTTTTACCATAAAATGTTTTCCAGAGGCCGGGAACTATGCGGATCTGGAAAGTCCAATCTCAGTCTTTATATATGATTTCCCCATGGTGTACTGCCCGACTCCATCCACCAAACCCATTTCCCGCCCACCCAATGAATCCTCAGATCTAAGGATCTCCTTTAAGGAAATCCCAGATGCACCAGCTGGCCACCGCTATGAAATTGAAGTGGCCAGCGATCCGGAATTTTCAGCGGGACTGGACCGTCGGACAATTGGAGGCAATGAATTAGAAACTACCATGACCGGCCGCCTACCGGAAGAGACCCACTATGTACGCATCCGGATGATCGGACCGGAAGATGATGCCACCATTATTGCCTCTTCCTGGACGGATACAGTGGTACTCGAAGCTCAGCCAAAACCTTCTCCCCCAGCCAATCCGCTTCCGTAGGAGATTCCTCAGCGCTTCCAGAAGACCATCGAGAGGAGCAACCCGATAAAAGCGCCGCACGCATCGGCCGCCGCATCCCACACTTCCGGGGAACGCCCACTCCCCAACCAGTCCTGCCAGCACTCATCTGCAATCCCAAAACAGGCACAAAAGGCCAGCAACCCCCAGGGAAAACCGCTAGCCCCTTTGCCGAACCCACCCCATGCCAGAATTCCCATGATCGCATACTCAACCAGATGGATCGCTTTGTCAGAAACCGCCACTCCCGTTTTAGGTAACTCGCCCGGGCTCATGCTCGAAACATAGAGCACCAATGCACAATATAAAACCAATCCTATTTTCCACTTACCCATACCGTTTTCTTGCCTCAGAAAACCAAGCTTGGCAATGGAATTTATCTTCCGAATAATTTCATAAGCAGACTGATACCCACGCTCAAAAGGATCATGGTGGTGATCGGAAAAAAGAATTTAACATTTCCTTTTTCATAACGGATATCCCCGGGTAATTTCCCAAACCACGAGATGGCCTGTGGGGCAAATTGCATCACTAACCCGGCAATTACCGCAACTATGCCAGCTACTATCAAAAATTTTCCCATTTATTTTTCCAAGACCGTAAAACTGGAGGCCAGAAAAGTCAAAAAAGTTGGCTTCCCGTATCTCCTGCCCTAGGATGAATTGATTATGAGTCATTATATTGCCATGAACCGTTTTCGCATCGTCAAGGGCCAGGAATCCGAATTTGAAGAAATTTGGAAAACCCGAAACACCTACCTTGAAAACGAGCCCGGTTTCGTAAAATTCAACCTGCTCAAAGGTCCCGAACGAGAAGATCATCTGCTCTACGCCTCGCACACTCTTTGGGAATCAGAAGATCACTTTACTGCCTGGACGAAGTCCGAAGCTTTCCGTAAGGCACACGAAGGTGCCGGCAACCGGGGGCATCTCTATCTCGGCCACCCGGAATTTGAAGGGTTTGAAACCGTGGACGGGGCCTCCGTCGGGTAAGTTTTTATAAGGGGCTACACGCCCGCTAGGACAACTCACACATTTTGTCATTGCGAAGAGGACAAAATGGACGACGCGGTAATCCATCCCGACTCGAGGGATGCGGACGACTTTTCCCTTCGTTTACCGGCTCACAGCGGATCGCCACACCCACAATGAGCACCTCAGGACAAGCCGGACTAAATAGATTCGATCCC
>MDTB01147962.1_pt1 | contig 30047 bp, 28 predicted proteins | sample 811161 | NCBI WGS metagenome assembly MDTB01 (sample SAMN05326650, study PRJNA326480) | marine metagenome | isolation source: seawater | place: Mediterranean Sea | collected 2009 | reverse complement strand
TAAATCTGAATAAATTATCTCATCCAGCGTTGACTTGAATGCGTCAATTAGTGTTGTAGGAAGATCACGAATAAAACCCACGGTATCTACAAACACAAAATTCATATTTTTAAAAAAGGACTTTCTTATTGTCGAATCTAATGAAGCAAAAAGCATGTCTTTGGATAAAACATTTGCTTTCGTTAATTTATTAAATAATGTTGATTTACCAGAGTTTGTGTAACCCACAAGAGAGATTATTGGTACTTTATTTTTTTTTCTTCTGTATCTTTGGTTATTTCTACTGGAAATGATATTTTTAATTTTTTTTTTTAATCTATTTATTCTTTCTGTAATTTGCCTTCTATCAGACTCTATTTGTTTTTCCCCAGGCCCGCCCATAAATCCAGCACCACCTCTTTGTCTTTCAAGATGTGTCCACGATCTAACGAGTCTACTCTTTTGATATTCTAAGCTTGCTAACGTTACACTAAGTTTTCCTTCATTAGATTTAGCTCTTGAACCAAATATTTCTAATATCAAATTTGTCCTGTCCAAAACCTTACAATTCAGTTCTTTTTCAAGGTTTCTTTGTTGAATAGGAGACAAAGTTGTATTTATAAGTAAAAGATCTACTTTGTAGTTGATAACTTCTAGTTTAATTTTTCTAATAAAGCCTTTATTTAAGTATGTTTTGGGACTAATTGTATCTAAACCTACTAATAGACTATCAATACAGTTTAAATTAATTGCTTTAACTAGATTTACAGCTTCTTCTAGAAAGTAATCATTATTTATTCTTTTTTTTTTTAAATATGGATGAATTACCAAAATATCTCTATTATTCATAAATTTGCTTATCTAAAAAATTTTCTAGTTTACTCATTAATGTTTTTGTAATTAAACCAACTTTTTTTTTATTAATAATTATGTTATCGACTTTAGTGACAGGAATAACACCAAGCGTTGTGCTCGTTAAAAATGCCTCATCACATTTTTTTATATCATTAATATCAAAGGCTTTTTCAATAACTTTTAGTTTATTTTTCAATGCAATTTCAACAACACAATCTCTTGTTACTCCACCAAGAATAAAATTATTTTTAGGATGCGTGTAAATTTGACTCTTTTTATTTACTATAAATGCATTAGAAGTAGTTCCCTCAGTTATAAAATTTTTTCTTGATTGCCATACTTCAAAAAAGCCGCTTTCATGACCCTTTTGCTTATCTAACACGTTAGCTAATAAAGATATGGACTTAATATCACAGCGCATCCATCTTTGATCTTTTGTAAGACCAACGTTTACACCTTTTTTAATTTTATCTAAACCTCCTTTTGAAAAAGTAAAGATAACTACATTTGGTTTGACATTATTAGGAAAAAGATGATTTCTTCTAGCAGTTCCTCTAGTAATTTGTATGTACAAAAAACCATTATTTATATCATTTAATTTCAAAAGATGATTGATAATTATTTTCAATGAGTTTTGATTAGTGAACGGTTTACTAATTTGCAAATCAATTAATGATTTGCTTAATCTATTTAAGTGTCTATTAAAGTTTAATAGTTTTCCTTTTCGAAAACCAATTACTTCGTAAACTCCATCAGAAAAGTTGAACCCTCTGTCCTCTACAGAAATTTGAGCATCAATATTATTTGTATAAAAACCATTGATATAGGAGAAGGACATCAAAAAAACTCTATATTAACCTCAGAATACTTTTCAATATCTTTTATTGATGCAGGAATGGAAAAGATTATTAACTTATCCTTAACTTGAAGTATAGTGTTTTCGTCAGTCAATATTAGTTCGTTATTTCTAACAACACCACCAATAACAACACCCTTGGGCATTGTAAGATCTGATATTTTTTTATCAGAAAATTTTGTTGTGGGAAGAATTTCAATTTCCATTATTTCACCACGATCATTTCCAAAGTCATGCACTTCTTTAACTTTACCTCTCCTAACGTATTGAAGAATTGCCGAAGTTGTAATATTACCAGGGTTTATCAAAACATCTAAGGTTAATTTTTTGGATAATCTTCTATAATTTTCATTACTGACAATTGCCATTGATCTTTTACAACCAAGATCTTTTGCTAGTAAAGATGAAAAGATATTTGTCTCGTCATCATCTGTAACAGAAATAATTGCCTCTGCACCTGAAACTCCCGCTTCTTTTAGAATTGCAGTATCCAAAGCATCACCATATAAAATAGTATTTTGATTTGAAAGTTTAGATGAAACTAATTTGCTTTTTTCAAGATTATTGTCAATAATCTTACAGCTAATTTCAGGATAGTCCTTTTCTATGATCTTAATAACATTAAATCCAACATTTCCTGCTCCTACAATTACAACTTTTCTATTTTCTTGAGACTTAATACCAAAAACCCTTAATGCTCTCAATAAATCTTTATTTTTAATACATATATAAATATCATCTCCAGGATAAATTTCTACTTTACCAGTTGGAATGATAATTTCATTATCTCTGAATATAGACAAAATTTTAACCTCTAATCCCGAGAAAATCCCTGGTAACATTCTTAATGGAGTATTTACTATAGGGCAAGATTCTTCAATAGACATCCCAATTATTCTTGCTACCTTATCACCTAAATAAAAAGAATCGAATGCACCAGGAGTATTTAGTTGTCTAATTATTGCTTTAGCCACCTCTAGTTCTGGAGAGATTATTGCATCTAAATCAATTTTATTTTTGACAAAAAGATTATCGTAATATTTTGGGTTTAAAAAACCTGATTCCTTAATTCTTGCAACTTTAATGGGTATATTAAATATAAAATTAGCTAATTGACAACACAGAATATTTGATTCATCTTTCTCAGAAACTGCAATAATTATATCCGCTTCATTAGCTCCAGCTTTTTCTAATATTTCAGGAAGGATTATTTTACCACAAATACTTTTAAGATCTAAAGTTTTATTCAAAGATCTTAAACGGGATTCAGAATCATCTATTATAGTAACATCATTATCCTCGTAAACAAGTTGCTTAGCAATATTAGCCCCAACTTCACCAGCACCACAAACAATAATTTTCATAAAATGTTAACTACCTGAATTAATTTTTAGTGACTTTAATTTTCTATAAAGTGCAGTTCTTTCCATTCCAATTTTCTGAGAAACTTGTGATATATTATTATTATATTTTCTTAAATTATAGCTTAAATAATTTTTTTCAAAAGACTCTCGAGCTTGTTTTATATCAGAATCCAAGTAATCAATGTTATGATTGTTTTCTACTTTTTCTTTTTCATTTAAAAAGCCAGTTAGTAAATTAATAATTTTTTCTTTTGTTATTTTCTCATTTTTGTCCTCTGATAACATAAAAACACTCCACTCAATAAATTTTTTCAACTGTGCAATACTATTAAAACATACTAATTCAGAAAAAAATAGAATAGCATCATTTGAAACGTTTTCTATATTCATTTTATGAAAATCTAATGATGAGTTAAGAAATTCAGTTACAAGACCATTTATGTCTTCGATTCTTTGTTTTATTGAAGGTACCATAATTTCGAAAAAATTAATTTTATTCAAAAGATCAGATCTAAAAGTATTACATTTTCTTAATTCATTTAACAGCATTTTTGAAGAAGAAATGATTCGTAAATCAATTTTATTAGAGCTGAGACCTCCTACTCTATAATATTTTTTTTCTTCTAAAACTCTTAAAAATTTGCCTTGAACTTTTGAATTCATTTTATCAATATTTTTAATAAATAATGAACCTCCGTTAACTTCTTCTAGAATACCTAAAGATTTTATTATACCTTTTTCTTCACTTCCAAATAATTTTTCTTCTGTTTCAACTTTATTAAAATCAGAAAAGTCTATTACTTTTAATCTTTTATTATTTCTATTTGATTCAAGGTGAATTTTTCTAGCCAAAAACTCCCTTCCACTTCCATTTAATCCACTGAGTAAAATTGAAGAGTCTGTTTTTGAAATTTTATTTAGAGAATGTAATACTTTCTTTGATGCTTCAGAGTTTGCAATATAATTATCATTTTTTGATACATATAAATTATTAATCTTATTTTTTAAGTCATAATTCTCTAATGCTTTTGTAACTTTAAAAATCAATAACTCACCGTCAAGGGGTTTTTCAATAAAATCGTAAGCTCCTTTTTTAATTGAATTAACTGCTGTTTCAATATTACCGTGCCCACTTATCATAATTATTGGAACTGTTTCATTAAGCTCCTTAATTTGTTCAAGAGTTTGGAATCCATCAAACTTTGAATCATTTAACCAAATATCAAGAATTACAAGTGAGTATGAATTTTTTCTGAACTCCTTTATTCCTTCTTCAGAAGAGATACAATATTTAGTGTTAAATCCTCTGTCGTTTAACAAGCCCGACAACTGATCACAAATATCTACTTCGTCATCAATAATAAGTATTTTCCCTTCAATATTCATTTATTTCATTTTTACAAAAAGCTTGATTCTCACCATTGCACCTCCAAGCGATACGCTATCAAGGAGTTCAATTTGACCATTGTGATCTTCAACAATTTTTTTACAAATAGCTAAACCTAATCCAGTACCATTAATCTTTTTTGTCATATAAGGTTCAAAAAAATTCTCTCTATTGCTTTCTTCAAAGCCTTCTCCATTATCCTCAATGTCAATAATAACAAACTTTCCTTTTTTATTTAAACTTACTAATACTTCTTTATTTTTTTTTGTATATGATTCAACTGAATTTTTTAGAATATTCATTAATAATCTGCTAATTTGATCATAATCACACAAAATTTCTATTTTTTTTTTATTTGAATTAAACTTAAAGTTTACATTATTATTAGCTATTTTTTGAGTATTTATTTGAGTCTCTATTAAGTTATTTAATTTAATTAGTTCAAAATTACCCTCAGGCATTCTTGCAAAATTTGAAAATTCAGAAACTAATTTTTCAATATTTCTTACTTGTCTAATAATTGTATCTGTACAATTTTTCAAGGATGAAGAGTTGTTCAAGCTTTTTTCTTTGAAAGAATGACTTATTCTTTGAGCTGACAGTTTTATTGGTGTAAGCGGATTTTTTATTTCATGAGCCATATATCTAGCAACATTAGACCAAGCCGCACTTTTTTGTGCTGATACAAGTTCAGTTATGTCATTTATACTAAGAATCATACCCTTAAATTGTTTTTTTTCAAAAACTCTAGAGAGCTTAAAATTTAATATCTTTATTTTTTTCTGTGAAATATATTTGAGCTGAATTTCATTTAAAAGCGTATCGTCTTCCTTAAATTTTCCAATGAATTGTGATATTTGTGAGTTTTTTTTAAGAAAATCATCTTTAAAATTCTTTCCAAATATTTCTTGAGATTTTTTATTATATAATAACACTTTGTCATTTGTATCAAGATATATTATGCCATTACTTACTTCATTAATAACTTTTTCAGTAAACTTTCTTCTTAAATTTATCGTTTCTTTTGCTTTAATTAATTTATTTTTTTGAATTGCTAAAGAATCAAGTATTTGATTAAGTAATTTAGATAAGAAATTGAATTCATTTTTTTCCTCTATTATAGTGATTCTTGATTTAAAATTGTCATTAATTATTTTCTGAGAATCAAGAATGATACTCATTATTGGGTTCAGAATTTTATTAGAAAACCTTAAGCCAAACCATGTTGATAATAAAATCATAAGGAAATTTATAGCAAGAAAAAGTTTATTAAACTGAAATTGAAAATTATTTAATCTTTGAGTAATGTTTACGTACTCATCAGCTGTCTTATTAACCGACTCAACTCTACCTAGAACATTTGCATCTACACTTTTACCAATATAGAGATATGTTGGTATTGCTCGTTGAAGTCTAATCAACGCTCTCACTTTGGTCTGATCAGAATTTGGAAATATTGCAATTTCACCATCATCAGCAATAAGAAATGTCCAAAGTGGTGGCCTGTTCTCAGATTCAACTAAAAAATTCCCAACCTTAGCTAATAATTGACCTGAGCTCTCAAAAATTACAGCTTCATCTAAATTTCTAACCTCTAAAAAGTAACTCAAGTACTCTGTAATTCTTATTTTATCACTAAAATAAAAAATTTGCTCATTTGTAAATTCTTCATTTATAAAAAGAATGTCATTTCTAATATTTTTTTTATGTTCATTAAAATATGATTCAGATATTTGTTTTGATTCGTAAATAACTTTTTCTAGTTTTTCATTAAACCAAATTTTAACACCCTGATCAAAAAAGATCAGAGAAAATAGTGTTATTAAGGTAGTTGGTATAAAGCTTATAATTATAAAGAGAGAGGTAAATTGAACTCTAAACTTAGACTTAAATTGCTTTTCTTTAAATATTTTAAAAATTTTATTGATAGAAATTAAAATTAGTCCAATTATCAATAAATAATTGGCTGAAATTAAATTGGATATTTCCTGAACTTGCTCTAAATTAGAAAAATTTCCAGATAGTGACAAAAAAATTGTAAAACTTAAAATTAAAGAGGCAACAAAAATGAAAAAAAATATGAAGTTTTGAAAGCTTGAGCCAACTTTTTTTTTTAAATTCAATAACATTATTGCTTTGCAAATTTAGTGGATATTTTATATTTCTGAATTTTGGATCTTAATGTATTTCTATTTATACCCAAAAGTTTTGAAGATTTAATTTGATTCCCTAAATAATATTGCAAAGTCTTTGAAATTAATTGTTTCTCTATTTCAGAAATAAATTTGTCAAATAACTGAATTTCTGTTTCATTATCTAAAGTTTCAAATAATTTATCTAGGAATTCTTGTAAAAAAACATTTAAGGATCTGTAGGATTTTACATTACTGTCTTCTAATTTATAATTTTCATCCGAAATAGGTTTTTCTTGTTTATCTAAATATTCTAACAAAATTTCTGGTGTTATTATTTTCTCAATTGATAAAGCACACACCCTTTTAAATAAATTTTCAAGTTCTCTTATATTTCCAGGCCAATTATGATTCTTAAGAAATTCAAGTGCACCGTTATCTAGTGACTTATCATTATTAGAAAAACTTGCTAAAAAATTTTTTGCTATATCAATTATATCATTTTCTCTTTCTCTTAGAGGAGGTAAATCAATATTAATTACATTAAGTCTATAATATAAATCCTGTCTAAACAGATTTTGATCTATAGAATTAAGCAAATTTTTGTTTGTAGCTGAAATTATTCTAACGTTAGTTTTAATTACTTCTCTTCCACCAACTCTTGAAAATTCTCCAAACTGCAATACTCTGAGTAACCTGGCTTGAACATCAATTGGCATATCTCCTATTTCATCTAAGAAAAGAGTTCCTCCATTTGCTTTTTCAAAAAAACCTAAAGTTCTTTTTTCAGCGCCAGTAAATGCCCCTTTTTCATATCCAAAAAGTTCACTTTCAATTAAGTCTTTTGGTAAGGAAGCCATATTTATCGGAATAAAAGGAGAATGGGAACGAGAACTATAATCATGTATAACCTTTGCAACAAGCTCCTTTCCAGAGCCTGATTCTCCAGTGATTAAGACGGTATAGTTTGTTTTTGTTATTTTAGCTATATTCTTAAAAACACTTTGCATTACTGATGAAGTTCCTATTATAGGAAGCTTTTCATCTATTATTAGTTCATTGTGAATTATCATCTGATTTTTTAAACATCTATCAACGGTAATAGTAAGGTCATTCAAATCTAATGGCTTTGGTAAATAATCAACTACATCAAGTTGATTAGCTTTAATTGCCGTTAAAAGATTATTTTTTGCGCTAATTATTATAAAGGATTGAGAATTATCTTTTAACTTAACTTTTTTGACTAACTCCAACCCATCCCCATCAGGTAAGACAACGTCACAAATAATTAAATCATACTTATTTTTCTCAATATCAACCCATGCTTCAGAAATTGTCGAAACACCATTGATATTAGTTTTAGAGTTTTTTAATGCCTTTTCAATCACTCGTCTTAGAGAAAAATCATCATCAATAATTAAAATATTTTTACTCATATTATAAACTACAATGGTAATTTAATTCTAAATGATGTGAGATTATCCATGCAATCAACTGATATTTCTCCCTCATGTAGATTAATGATTCTTTTTACCAAATACAAACCTATTCCTGAACCCCTTTTTTTTGTTGAGAAAAAAGGTAAAAAAATTTTACTTAATTTATTTTTATTTATTCCTGAACCATTATCCTCAATTTTAATCAACATGTAATTTTTTTTTTGACTTTCTTTGATACTAGGAATTTTAATAGTTTCACCGTAAATAAATTTGGTCGATAATTTTATAAATGATTTATCTGAAAAATTTGATGCTTCAAAAGCATTATTTAATAAATTTTCAAAAACTTGTATTAGCAAACTTTTATCTATAAATATTTTTGGTAAAGAAGGATCAAATTCTTCAAATATTTTTATTTGTTTATTTTGATTTTTTATTCTAAATGTACTGTATCTTAAAATTTCATGAATATTCTCTGCGCTTTTATTTTTAAGAACAAGTTTACTTGATATTTTAGAAATTGAATTAATAATCTTACTAATTCTGGTACATTCATTATTTATTATTCCTAATAATTCTGAGTCATAAGCTTTTGATTTCTCTACTATCTGAGAAGCCATCTTTATTGAGCTCAGTGGATTTGTAATCTCATGTACAAATATTGAAAAAAAATGTTCATATGCACTATAATCATCAAGTATTTCATTATTAAATGTTTTGTTTTCCTTTTTAAAAATAATTAGCATATTTTTATTTTTGTTTTCCGTTACTATACAAATAACTGAATACTTTGAATTATCTTTGATAATCGCCTCTCTGATAAAATAAACCCCTATTTTTTTTGAAATTTCATTTAAATTACTAAGAAAAAATAAATCATCGTGAAATAACTCATTTAAGTGAGTATTTTTAATTACTGAAAAACTTTTTTTAAAAAAATATTGGAACTCTTGATTTACATAATAAATCTCAGATGTTTTTTTATTAATTATAGCAAGAGGATCAGGAATTAAATCAAAAAAATCTCTGAGGTAATCATGGTCATTTTCATGTTTCATATTGATTAAAAAAAATCTTTAATTAATGACTTAATTTGAGACTTATCCAGACAATTATTTATTTTACATCTAAATTCATTAGAATTTTTTAAAGATTTAGAATACCAGCCTAAGTGTTTTCTAAATGATTTTACTCCAACATCTTCTCCATAATGACTCAATGAATTTGAAAAATGTTCTAAAATTATATCTTTTTTAGCAGAATTCAAAATTTTATGACTCGCATTGGTTGAAAAATTTTCTAATATTTCTTTAAAAATCCATGGTCTTCCATACGATCCTCGGCCAATCATCACTCCATCCGCACAAGATAAACTTTGTGCTTTTTTAAACTCATCTATGTTTGTTATATCACCGTTTACAATGACAGGAATTTTTACAGCTTTTTTTACATTTTTAATAAATTCCCAATCTGATTTTCCTCTAAACATTTGACATCTAGTTCTTCCATGAATAGTAATCAATTTTATACCTGCGTTTTCAGCCATAACAGCAAGTTTTGGAGCATTTTGATTTTTATTATCCCAACCTTTTCTCATTTTTAATGTTGCTGGAATGTCAACGGAATTAACGACAGACTCAATTATTGATAATGCCAAAAGCTCATCCTTCATAAGAGCAGAACCCGCATAACCATTTACTACTTTTTTAACTGGACAACCCATGTTTATATCAATTATATCAGCACCAAAATCTTCACACATTTTTGCAGCTTCTCCCATTACTTTAGGGTCACAACCTGCAATTTGAATTGCATAAAGATCATTTGAATCTTTCTTTATCATTTTTAATGTTTTACGATTTTTTTCAATTAAAGCTCTACTAGCTATCATTTCTGAAAAAACTAATCCTGGTTCAAATTTTTTTACAATCTCTCTGTAAGGATAATCAGATACGCCTGACATTGGAGCCAGAAAAACTGAATTTTTTAATTTTAATTTTCCTATAAACATAAACTAACCTGTAACCTTAATACCAAAATATGCAAGATTTATAAATACATATGATAATAAAATAAGCTTAAAAGTAGCTGTGTTAGAAATGCCTAATATTTTTCTGTATATAAAGAAAAATATAATCAAAAATAGACTTATAATACTTAAAATAACTTTATTATTAAAAAAATAATCAAAATTATTGTACTCAAAAAAATGATAATGAAATCCACTAAACAAAGATAGGGTCAAAAAAAACATTGAAAAAAATAAAGACTTAATTGAAATAATTTCACTTTCATAAATTGATGGTAATAAGTTCAATAGTATATTATTAAACTTAACTTGCTTTAATATTTTACTTTTTAAAAAAACACAAACAGAACTAATTGCACTTATTGTTAACATTGAATATGAAAATAAAGAGCTAAAAATGTGAATAAGTAGAGAAGTATTATCAAATAAAGAATAACTAATCTCTTCATTTTTTGAACTAAAGGAAATTAAAAATCTAAATATTAATAAAACTAAAAAGAAAGGAAGAAAAAGTAGCCTCAATCTGACGTATTCAGAGGAGAAAATTGATATAAAAAAATGAGAAAGGAAAAAAACAACAAGCAATAAAGTTGTAACTAAACTTAAAACAGAAACAGGGTTTAAAATAATAAAATTATAGTATATTACATTTATAAAACTTATAAAAAGAAGATTAGATAAATATATTATTTTATTAATTTTGTTGTTAGTCTCAATGTTAATAAAATTTGTAACCAAAAATACAAAAAAACTCGTTAATGATAAAGATTCAATATAAAAATTTAAATTCATTTTGCTAAAGGTTTTAAAGTGAAAGTTATAGCATTAATTGTAAGTGGTGGTGAAGGAAAAAGATTTGATAAAAACTTACCAAAACAATTTTTCACAATTAACAATAAATCAATACTAGAGCAAAGCGTTAAAAAGTTTGTAGACTCAAATTTATTTGATAAAATTGTTGTTGTCTGTAACAAGGATTTCGTCCAAAAATCAAAAAAAATTTTAAATAAATATAAAATTTCTTACGTTAAAGGAGGAAATAGTAGACAAGAGTCTGTTTTTAAAGGATTGAAATCGATAGAAAAAGATTTCCCGCAAAAGGTGATGATTCACGATGCAGTAAGACCTTTCTTTTCAATAAATCTACTAAATACAATTATTAATAAGTTAAAACAAAGTGATTCTGTTATACCAACTTTAAAAATATTTGACTCTGCTAGATTATTTGAAAAAAAAAAATACCAAAACTTATCTAGAGAAAATATAAGACTAATTCAAACACCACAAGGTTTTGATTTTAAAAAAATTTATGCTGCACACAAAAATTTTAAAAATGAAATTTACACAGATGACTCTTTGCTTTTTCATAAAAATGGAAATAAAATTAAAGCTATTACAGGTGAAATTATGAATTTTAAAGTGACAGAAAAAAAAGGATTTGAGGAATATAAAAAGATTTTTGAAGATAGAAAAACAAATCTTAATTTTAGAATCGGAAACGGATTCGATGTTCATAAATTTGAGAAAGGAAGCAGTTTAAAACTTTTAGGAATAAATTTACCCTTCAATAAAAGTTTGATGGGACATTCTGATGCAGATGTAGGTATCCACGCTTTAGTAGATGCAATTCTAGGTGCTATATCAGAGGGAGACATAGGTGAACATTTTCCACCAACCGAAAAAAAATGGAAAAATAAAAATTCAGAATTTTTTTTAGAATACGCAAAAAATTTGATGAAAAATAATGGTTTTCAACTTAACAATATTGACATAACAGTGATCTGTGAAAAACCAAAAATTTCAAAATATAAGAAAAAAATGAAAGAAAAAATAGCTAAGATATTAGAAATTGAAAAAGATAATGTAAATATAAAAGGAACTACAACTGAAAAGTTAGGTTTTTTAGGAAGAGAAGAAGGTATTGCATGCCAAGTATCAGTTTCAGTTTTAAAATTCAATGAACACTAAAAAATTTTCTTATTACTTTTCATCAAGTTTTGGAATTGGAAAATCGAAACTTTTTCCTGGCACATTAGCTTCATTATTTACATTACCTATTGTTTGGTTTATAAGAGATTTTTTTTCATTTAATTTTTTCTTAATTTCTTTATTTTTTTATTCGATAATTTCTTTTTATCTAATTAAAATATGCATTAAAAATCTCGCAAATAAGGACCCAAAATATATTGTTGCAGACGAACATATTGGACAATCTATATCATTGATTTTTTGTGATCAAGAAATTACTGACTATTTAGTTTCATTTTGTCTTTTTAGATTTTTTGATATCGCCAAACCCTATCCTATAAATTTAGTTGATAAATATTTAAAAAATGCATCTGGAGTAATCCTAGATGATGTTATAGCTGGTATATTTGTTTGTATTATAATTGCTTATGTTTTCTAATAAAAATAAATTTGAATTTATTGAAAAACTCAAAAAGAAAAGAATAAAACTTTATGTTGCTGAATCAATTACTGGAGGAAAATTTACATCTGAATTAGTAGGAATTGAAGGTGCTTCAAAGTTTTTAGATTACTCAATAATTACATATAGTAATAAATCAAAATATAATTTTTTTGGAATTGAAAAGATTATAAAAATGCATGGTGTTGTAAGTTCTGAAGTTGCTATTCAAATGGCAAAAAAAATTAGTTATAAGTCAAATTTTAAAAATAAATTATCGATAGCTTGTACTGGGTTTGCGTCAAAACCAATAAATTTAAGTGAAAATCAGCAGGGAGTTGTTTTTATTGCTGTAAATTATAAAAAGAGAAAAAATGTTGTAAAAAAAGTTTTTTTAAAAAAAAATAGAAAAGAGGTTATTAATTTAACAGTACAAGAAATGTTTAGACAAGGTAATTTAATCATCTAAATTGTAAAAAATTACTTTCTCTGATTTATCTTTAAAAAATAGCTTTTCTTTAATTATTAGCTCTCTAAATTCTTTTTTATTTTCAAAATCATTTATTTTTTCAAGTAATTCATCTTTTATTTTTTCATTATTTACAAGTGAAAGGTTCATAATTTCGAGAGTTTGAAAATTCTCAAAGATTGCAAAAATGTTTTTTTTGTTGAAAAAAAAAAATATTATTAGAGATATTATCGAAAGAAAAATAAAAGTTTTTTTTTTTTTACTTTTTTGAATCATTAAAAAATTTTTTGATTGGTTCTTTTCCTGAGAATTTTATTGATTTATTTCTATCTTCAATTCTTAAAAGTTGATTATATTTTGCAACCCTTTCTGATCTTGATAACGAACCGGTTTTGATTTGACCAGAATCTATTCCCACAGAAAGATCTGATATAAATGTATCCTCAGTTTCACCGGAACGATGAGAAATTATTGTTGAGAAATTATTTTTTTTTGCCAAATTAATTGTGTCAATTGTTTCAGAAAGTGTTCCAATCTGGTTTAATTTTATAAGGATTGAGTTGCCACAAAAATTTTTAATTCCTTTTTTTAATCTTTCAACAGAGGTTACAAATAAGTCGTCTCCAACTAATTGGCACTTATTACCAATTTTTTTTGACAATTCACTCCAACCAGACCAATCATCTTCGTGTAACCCGTCTTCAATTGATATTATGGGATATTTTTTTATTAGCTCTTGATAATAATTAATTAATTCAGAGGATGTAAATGACTTTGATTCGCTCTTGAGAATATATTTTTCTTTTTCAAAAAATTCTGATGAAGCTATATCCAAAGCAATAAAAATGTCTTCACCTGGTTTGTAATTAGATATTTCTATTGCATTAATAATATAATCTAAACATTCTTTATTAGTCTTAAAATCTGGTGCAAATCCCCCCTCATCTCCGACCGAAACTGAATAATTATCTTTAGCTAGTAGTTTTTTTAAGGAATTAAAAACTTCACATCCAGCTCTTAAAGCTTTCTTAAATGTTTCAAAGCCACATGGAATTATCATAAACTCTTGAAAATCAAGGTTATTATTAGCATGACAACCACCATTAACTATATTCATCATAGGTGTAGGTAAGCTATTGTTTATACCTCCAATGTAGCTAAATAATGGAACATTTTGAAATTTAGATGCAGCACGTGCAGCGGCTAGTGAAACTGCAAGAATAGAATTAGCTCCTAATCTTGATTTATTGGGAGTACCATCGAGTTCAATTAAAATACTATCTATGGTCTTTTGCTCTCTAACGTCTATTCCCTTGATAGTTTCTCTTATTTCAGTATTGATAAAATTAATGGAATTGAGAACCCCTCTTGAAAAAAATCTTTTCTTATCTTTATCTCTTAATTCATGAGCCTCAAATGATCCAGTAGAGGCTCCAGAAGGGACTGACGCTAGCTCTACTATTGAATTATTCAGTGTAATCTCAACCTCTACTGTTGGGACACCCCTACTATCAATAATTTCTCTTCCAAAAACATTCGTAATAATTGACATAATCAAATTAACTCATTTTTAGATAAATTATCATAAAGTTTAATTGAGTGTATAAGTTTTCCTAATTTTTTTAAAGGCACCATATTAGGTCCATCGGAAGGTGCTTTAACTGGATCATCATGTGTTTCCATAAAAATTCCAGATATTGCAGTAGTAACTGCCGCTTTAGCTAAAACACTAACAAATTTTGATTGACCACCAGAAGAATCGCCTTTACCACCCGGCAGTTGGACTGAATGTGTAGCATCAAAAATGACTGGGAATTTAGTTTTTTTCATTATTACCAAAGATCTCATATCTGAAACAAGATTATTGTATCCAAATGTGGTACCTCTTTCAGTCAGTAAAATTTTTTTATTTCCAGTCGAGAGTAATTTTTTTGCTACATTCTCCATATCCCATGGTGAAAGAAATTGTCCTTTTTTAACATTTACAGGAAGATTTGATTTACCAGCTTCAATTAATAAATCAGTTTGTCTGCATAGAAATGCAGGAATTTGAATGATATCAATATACTCCTTCACTATTTCAACTTGTCGAGCATCATGAACATCAGTTGTAACAGCACAAGCAAATTTTTCTCCAACCTCTGCTAAAATATCTAATCCTTTTTTTAATCCAACTCCTCTTTTACTTTTATAACTTGTTCTATTAGCTTTATCAAAGGAACTTTTGTAGACATATTTAAAGTTTAATTTTCTTGACAAAATATCTATTTCTGAGCAAATATCTAACGCATGTGATCTGCTTTCAATTTGGCAAGGACCAAGAATAAATTTTATTTCTTCAAAGTTTGAAAAAAAAAAATCTTTTTTAATCTTTACCTTTTTCATTTCAGTTACTCTGACTTCTAAAATGTAAAACAGCTGAAATAAATGAATTAAAAATTGGATGCGGATTAAAAGGCGTAGATTTTAATTCAGGATGAAATTGGACACCAATGAACCACGGATGATTATTCCTTTCAATTATTTCAACAAGTTTTTTATTTGGTGACATGCCAGACAGTGTTATTCCACTATTAATAATAGGTTTTAAATAATTATAATTTACTTCATATCTATGTCTGTGTCGCTCATAAATTTTTGTTTTTTTGTATATTCTATAAACTAATGTATCTTTTTTTAAAATTGATTTATATGAACCCAATCTCATGCTACCTCCAAGATTATCTAAATCTTGTTTCAATATCTTTTTACCTTTTTCCCATTCATGCATCATAGATATGACTGGAAAATCAGTTTTGCCAAATTCGGTTGAAGAGGATTTTTCATAGCCTTTTAAGTTCCTTAATGATTCAATAATTGCTAGTTGCATTCCAAAACATATTCCCAAAAAAGGTATATTAAATATTTTAGCAAACTTAATTGCATTAATTTTCCCTGATGATCCCTCTTTACCAAAACCTCCAGGTACTAAAATTCCTTCAAAGTTTTTAAGAATTTTCTGAGTTCTATTAAAATCTTTAATTTTTCTAGAATCTATCCAAGAAATATTTACTTTAGTATTGTTATAAATACCACTATGAAATAATGCCTCATTCAAAGATTTATAGGATTCAGATAAATTTGTATATTTTCCAACAATAGCTACATTTACCTGTTTGTCTAAACACATAAACTTTTTATAAAATTTATTCCAAAAGTCTAAGTTTGTTTTTTTATTTTTAATAGAAAAGTGGGAATTTAATTTTCTCAGAAGACCCTCATTATGTAACTTTAAAGGAACTTCGTAAATAGTTTGCGCATTCTCAAGCATTAGTACAGAATCTAGGGACAAATTACAAAATAGGGATATTTTTTTTTTAGCATCAGTTGAGAACTTTTTTTCAGTTCTACAGATTAATAAATCTGGCTGAATTCCTAATCCCAGTAATTCTTTTACAGAGTGTTGTGTGGGCTTTGTTTTAAATTCATTTGCAGAGGAAATAAATGGTACAAGCGTAATATGTATAAATAATGATTTCTCTTTACCAAGTTCATTTCTTAATTGTCTAAGAGCTTCTAAAAAAGGGAGACTTTCTATATCACCCACTGTCCCGCCAATTTCACAAATTACAAAATCTTCATTTTTAAGATCTTTTTTTATAAATTTTTTAATTTCGTCTGTTACATGAGGAATAACCTGAACAGTTGAACCCAAATAGTCACCCTTCCTCTCTTTTCTTAGAACCTCCGAGTAAATTTTTCCTGTTGTTATATTATCGCTTTTTTTTGAAATTATTCCTGTAAATCTCTCGTAATGACCTAAATCCATGTCAGTTTCAGCTCCATCATCAGTAACAAAAACTTCACCATGTTGAGCTGGATTCATTGTTCCGGGATCAATATTTAAATAAGGATCAAGTTTTCTTATCCTTAATTTAAATTTAGAAAGTTTTAATAAAGATGCTAATGAAGAGGTTACAATACCTTTACCAAGTGAAGAAACAACTCCTCCAGTAATAAAAATATATTTAGTCATTTTTTTTTAAAAAAATTACCTACTCCGTTGGCACATTTAATTCATCGTCAACTGATTTTTCAACATCAAATTCTTCTGGTATTAAATCTAATCTATCAATAATGGAGTCATCAGAGGAATCGATTATAGACTCTTGGTTATAATTTGAGTTGGTTATAAATACTAGAGACAAGCTTGTTAAGAAAAAACAAAAAGCAAGAAAAGAAGTAGTTTTAGTTAAAATATTAGATGTACTTCTGGCTGTAAGAAAGTCACCAAGACCTCCAGATCCTCCAGCTTGACCAATGCCCAGTCCCCCACCTTCAGATCTTTGGAGCAATACCAAAATAATTAGAAAAACACATATAATTATGTGAATTGATAATATTACAGCAAACATTATCTAAACAATATTCAAAATTTTAAAAAAATCAATTAAAAATCTCCTTTTAGAATATTTGTAATTTCTTTTTCTATTAAACTAGCTCCTCCAATAAGTGCTCCATCTATTTTACATTCATTTCTAATTTCAAAAAAATTTTTAGAATTTACAGATCCACCATATAAAAACTTAATATCTTTGATTTTTTTTGTTTTTTTTAAAAAATCTACACAACACTCTTTAACCTCTATTATATCGTCAATTGTTGGTGTTAACCCTGAACCGATAGCCCAAATTGGTTCGTAAGCAATTGTTAATTTTTCTAGTTTTTTAGGTATACACTCTTCTATTTGATTACATATGAACTTTAAATAAGAATTGTTTTGCCTTATTAAAGACGGCTCTCCTACACAAACAATTGGGATTACATAATTTTTAATTGCAGTTTTTATTTTTTTTTTAACATCCAAATTTTCTTCTTTATGAAACTCTCTTCTTTCAGAGTGGCCGATTATTACATATTTACAACCGTTTTCTCTGATTAAAGAAATACTTGAATCTCCAGTAAAAGATCCTTGTTCTTCAAAATGACAATCTTGAGCACCTAAAATTATCTGAGAATTTTTTATTAATTTTCTTACATGAGGAATAAGTAAATACTGAGGACATATAATATTCTTAATATTTTTTGAAATTTTTAAACTTCTCAGCTTAGAAATTAATTTTTTTGCACTAATTAAATTTAAATTCATCTTCCAATTTGAAACAATTAATGTATTTTGTGCCATAAATATGTTATACAACTTTTTTAATATCTTTGAAACATGTTAACAACCTTAAGAAATACATCTAAAAATATTATTCTCAAATTTGTTCTTGGAACTCTCCTCACAGTATTAATAATTAGTTTTGCTATGTGGGGGACAGAAGACTTAGTTGGAATTACTAAAAAGCAAAATACAGTTGCCTCTGTTGGGAAACTTGATGTTTCAGCTCAAGAATTTTATTCTCTTTATTCAAGACAAACTGAAGAGATAAGAAAATTATTAGGAGCTTCACTTGACATAAAGAAATCAAGAGAATTTGGATATGTTGACAGAGCATTAAGTTCATTAATTAATAGAGCCTTATTTAATAATGAAGCTTTAGAACTAGGGCTATCTGTTAGTGATAGAAATGTTAAAGATAAAATTTTAAGTGATGATGCATTCAAAGACGACCTAGGTCAATTCAATGAACTTTTATTTAGACAATTAATTTCGGAATCTGGTTACACCGAAGCTAGTTATGTTGAAGGAACACGACAAGACCTTGCCAGAGAACAAATGGTAGAAACCATTAGATCCAGTTTAATAATACCCAAGGTTATAGAAAATAAATTAGGTGAATATAATCTACAAGAAAGAGCCGTTGATTACGTAATTATTGATTCACAAAAAGAAAAAATTGGAAAGATTAAAGAAGAAGACATTAGAAAACATTACGAAGATAATAAAAAAACTTTCCTTTCATCTGAATATAGAAGTGCACAAACTCTTCTACTTGATGCAAAAAAATACGCAAAAAAATCAACAGTTACTGAGGACGAAATTCAATTATTATATGACGAAAGAAAAGAATCACTTATAGAACCAGAGCAAAGATATCTAAAACAAATTTTGGTCCAAGATAAAAAAAAAGCTAATTCAATATATGATAATTTAAAAGAAGGTAACTTTACAAAAGTTGCAAAAACAAATGCAAACTTAACTGAAGCTGATATAGATCTTGGATGGAACACTAGAAATGAATTACCTGATGAAATTGTTGATGCTGTTTTTAAATTAAAAAAAAATGAAATTTCAAGACCTATCGAAAGTACTTTTGGATGGCACATAGTAAAATTAATTGAAAAAAAGGAAAGAAAAGAAGTAACATATGACGAGATAAAAAATAATTTTAAGAGTGAAATTTTACTTGATAAAGGTAAGGAAGCTGTTTTTGATCTACAAGATGAATTAGAGGACCTTCTTTCATCTGGTAGTACGTTTGAAGAAATTTCACAAACTCTTGATGTAACTTTAATAAAAGCTGAAACGATTGACAGATCAGGGTATTACGAAAATGGTAAGATAAATTCAGAATTTCAAGATGAGAGAATTTTAAGAACCATTTTTAACCAGAGTTTAAATGAAGAGGGTAACATAATTAATATTGACAAAGATGAAGGTCTTGCAATAAGTATTGTCACAAAGGTAGTTGAGCCAAAGCAACTCACTCTAGAAGAATCTTTAGAGAAGGTTAAAAGCGAGTTATCAAATAAATTAAAAAAAGAAAAAGCAATGAAAAGGGCTGTTGATATACAACAAGCAATTAAAACGGATAAAGATTTTAGAAATATGGCCAAGAAAAATAATCTTGAAATAAAAGGAGTTAAGCCTTTTACAAGAATTCTTCCAGATAGTAGCGACTTACCAATCCCACTTATTAGTAAAATATTTGAGTCCAAGTTAAACGATGTTAACATTGAAAAAAGGGGACCACATGAGATCATTATAGCTCAAACCGTGGAGATAATTGATAGTCTAGTAAAAGATAAAAAGGAATTAGATGATTTTAGTTCAAGGGTTAAAGATGATATCACTATCGATCTTTTAGCTCAATTTTCTGAAGCTTTGAGAAAAAAGTATAAAATTACAATTAATGATGATGTAATTGATCAATTAAACTAAATTTCAATGGATATATTAGAACCTGATCTTAAACTGTTTAAAGAAAAGTATGATTCAGGAATTAAACAAGTTTTATTTACATCCTTTGCGGCCGACGTCCACACACCAATATCCTCCCTTCTAAAGCTTGAAAAAGAGAAATACCTATTTTTATTTGAATCTGTAGAAAGAGGAAGTCAGAAAGGCAGGTATTCGGTTATAGGCATGAAACCAGATTTAATTTGGGAATGTAAGAATGGTATTTCAAAAGTAAAAAAATCAAGTAATCATATTATCAGAAAAAAAATAAATTCAGATCCACTAGATAATTTAAAAAAAATAATTGAAGAAAATAAATTGAAGATACCCCACAATTTACCTTCTATTGCATGTGGTTTATTTGGATACCTAGGTTACGAAATGATTAAATACTTTGAAAATGTTGAAATGATTAAGAAGGATAAGCTTGATTTACCCGAATCTATTTTTATAAGACCATCCTTAACATTAGTTTTTGATAATGTTAATGACAAGCTTTATATAAGTAAGATTATCTCTCCTAATCAAAAAAATGCTTTAGAAACCTTTAAGTTAGCTGAGTTAGAAGTAACTAACTTAATTCAAAAAATAACTAAACCTTTAAAAAAAAGTAACTTAAATCTTCATAACTTAAATAGTAATGTAGATATTTTTAAAAATGTAAAATCAAACACAACTTATTTGGAATTTAAAAAAATGGTTGAAAAAGCAAAGAAATACATATTTGAAGGTGAGATTTTTCAAGTTGTTTTATCAAGACTTTTTAAAACAAAAATAAAATCAAGCCCAGTATCAATATATAGAGCTTTAAGACACTTGAATCCTTCACCTTATTTATTTTTCATGAATTTTAAAGACTTTTCTATAGTTGGCTCAAGTCCAGAAATTTTAATTAAACTTGAAGATGATAAAGTTACAATTAGGCCCATAGCTGGCACAAGAAAAAGAGGACAAACAAAACAAGAAGATAAAAAACTTGAAAGAGATTTACTGAGTGACCCTAAAGAAATATCAGAACATTTGATGTTACTAGATTTGGGAAGAAACGATATTAGTAGAGTCACACAACCTGGCACAGTTAAGGTTACTAGCAAAATGTATATTGAATATTTTTCCCACGTAATGCACATTGTTTCAAATATTGAAGGAAAAATTAACAAAAAAAAAACTAGTACAGATGTTTTGTTCAGTGGATTTCCTGCTGGAACAGTTACAGGTGCTCCAAAAATAAGAGCGATTGAAATTATCGAGGAATTAGAAAAGAATAGAAGAAATATTTATGCTGGTTCAGTTGGATATATTTCAAACAATGGTAACATTAATACTTGCATAGCATTAAGAACTGCGTTCATTAAAGAAAAACAAATATATATTCAAGCAGGCGCAGGTATTGTTGCTGACAGCAAGCCCCTAAACGAATTTAAAGAAACAGAAAATAAAGCCTTAGCAATATTAACGGCGTGCAAATACGCAGATAACCTAAAATAATGCTTATTCTAATAGATAACTACGATAGCTTTACTTATAATTTAGTTCACTATTTTGAAGAAATAGGTCAGTCGGTGAGAGTTTTTAGGAATGATGAGATTTCAGTTGAAAAAATATTTAAATTAAAACCAAGATTTCTCGTAATTTCTCCTGGCCCCAGCTCTCCAAAAAACTCTGGAATTTGTTTGGAATTAATAAAAAAAAATTCTGAATTTTCAAATCCAATTCCAATGTTAGGTGTTTGCCTTGGTCACCAGGCAATAGCAGAGGCATTTGGAGGAAAAGTCATACAAAGTGGCAAGCCAGTACACGGCAAGGTGAGTAAAATTTATCATGAAAGCACTAAGCTTTTTAGAAATATTAACAATCCATTTAATGCTACTAGATATCACTCACTAATTGTAAAAAAAAATAGTATTCCAAAAAATTTTAATATAACTGCATCTATTGAAGATGGTACGGTTATGGCAATTGAACACACCGCGGTACCTATTTTTGGTGTACAATTTCACCCTGAAAGCATTGCCACAGATTCTGGGCATCAATTATTAAAAAATTTTCTAACCTTTAACGCCTTATAATTAAACTTGGAGAATCAAAATGAAAAAAATTTTTAATAATCTTTTAGATGGAAAGGATCTCTCCCCTTCTGAAGCAAATCTTTTGGTAGAAGGTATTTTTAAGTCAAATATTAGTAATGTTCAATTATCATCAATTTTAACTTTACTGCACAAAAAGAAAGAATCTTTTAACGAAATATACGCGTTCACAAATTACTTAAAAAAAAAATGTAAAAAAATAAGTGTTTCAGGTGAGTTCATGGATACTTGTGGCACAGGTGGTGATAACAAAGGAAGTTTTAATTTTTCAACAGCAACCTCAATCCTTTTATCTACATTTGATATCAAAATTTCAAAGCATGGAAATAGAAGTGTAACATCAAAATCTGGAAGTTTTGATGTTTTAGAATCTCTGGGTATTAATACATCTTCTGAATTAAGTTACATAAAAAAAACTCTAAAAACTAACGGTATTTGTTTTCTATTTGCTCCGAATTTTCATGGTTCATTAAAACAGGTAGCAGAGGTCAGAAAATCTTTACCCTTTAAAACAATTTTCAATCTTTTGGGTCCACTCCTAAACCCATTGAAATTACATTATCAACTTTTGGGTGTCAGCAATCGTGAAAATTTACTTACTCATGCAAAATGTTTAAGTAAAATGAACTTAAAAAAGTCGTGGGTTGTTTTTGGAGAAAAAGGTTATGATGAATTAACCACTACTTCCAAAAATTATATTATTGAAGTAAAAAAAAATAAAATTAGTAAAGTTAAAATACTTGACCCAAAAAAAATTGGTTTTGAAATAAGAAAAGAAAGTGAATTAAAAGGGGGAACTCCTGAAGAAAATGCATTCATTATGAGACGTCTTTTTGAAGGGGAAAGTGGTGCAATAAGGGATAATGTTGTGTTAAATACCGCGGCAGGGTTACTTATATGTAATAAAGTTAAAAATATAAAAGAAGGCATATCCAAAGCTACTACAAATATTGAAAATGGTCATGGACTTAAAAAATTAAATTCATTAATTACATCTTAATATGAATATTTTAGACAAAATATGTCAATTGAAGCATGAGGAAATAGTTCTTTTAAAAAAAAAATTTAAACCCTTAGAACAAAAAATACAAACAAGAGGGTTTCTTAAAAGGTTACTAGTTAAAGACGATAATAACTTTAATTTAATTGCTGAAATTAAAAAGAGCTCACCCAGTAAAGGTTTAATTTGCAAAAATTTTGATCCTATTAAAATTGCTATAGATTATGAAAAAGCTGGCGCAAAATGTCTCTCTGTATTAACTGAAAAAAACTACTTTGGTGGAAATATCAATTACATTTCACAAATTAAAAAATTTGTAAACATTCCAATTTTAAGAAAAGACTTTATTATTGATGAGTGGCAAATAATTGAAAGTTATCACGCGGGTGCAGATTGTATTTTACTAATTTTTGCAATTCTAAATAATTTACAAATAAAAAAATTTTATAATCTATCAAACAAATTAGGAATGGATGTAATATGTGAGGTACATGATGAGAATGAATTATCACGTGCCATAAAATTACAAGTAAATTGTATTGGAATTAATAATAGAAATTTAAAAACTTTAGGTATTGATAAAAATACATTTCATTTACTTTCAAATAAAATTCCTAACAAAACAATTAAAATCTGTGAAAGCGGATTAACCTGTAATGAAGACTTGAAAAAGTTTACTATAAGTGGTGCTGATGCTTTTTTAATTGGAGAAACATTAATGAAATCAAAAAATATTTACGAAGAAACAAAAAAAATAATTAAAAAATGACATTTTCTCACTTAAAAAAAAAAAAAGTTTCAATGGTTGATATATCAACAAAAAAATTAACTAATAGAATAGCTAGAGCCAAACTTAAAATAAATTTTTCAGAAAAATCTTTTGAAAAAATTATTAGTAGCAATTCACCTAAAGGCGAAATATATAATATCGCAAGATCAGCAGGAATTTCTGCAGCTAAAAAAACCTCAGAACTAATCCCTTTGTGTCATAATTTACCAATATCCTACATTGATATAGACTTTAAAATTGATAAAAAAAATCTATCTATTGAAGTTTTATCAGAAGTTAAGACTCAATTTTCGACAGGTGTTGAAATGGAGGCTTTAACTGCTTGTTCAGTTGCAGGATTAGTGATCTACGATATGTGCAAATCATTAGATAAAAAAATAATTATAACCGAGCTTAAACTTTTATTCAAAAAAGGTGGTAAATCTGGTACTTTTGAAAATGATTAGTTTTAATAGTTCACTAAATTTGATTAATAAAAATGTATCAAGATCTTTAAAATCTGAACTCATTGATCTTAAAGAAAGTTTTGGAAGAATCCTTGCTACCGATTTATATTCAAAATGTGATTATCCACGAGACAATCTGTCCTCGATGGATGGAGCAGTTGTATTTAAATCAGATTTAAGATTGAAAGAAATTGAGATTATTGGAGAAATCAAAGCAGGAGACAGTTTTACAAATGACTTTAAAAAAGGCCAAACCAAATTAATTTTCACTGGAGGGATTATTCCAGGAAAAAATAAAATAATAATTCCAAAAGAGCAATTTTTAATTTCTAATAATAAATTAATAATCAAAGATTTAAAGGTTCAGAATTTTATCAGAAGTAAAGGGAGTGACTTTAAAAAAAAAGAATTATGTCTTAGCAAAAATACAAAAATGACCTGTAGAGCAATTGCACTTGCATCTGCTATGAGAATAAACAAAATTAAAGTTTTAAAAAAACCAGAAGTAATAGTAATTATAACTGGAGATGAACTAATATCATCTAAGAAAGAAAGTCCACTGGTAATATCAACAAATCAAATAATGATTAAAAAAATAGTTGATGAGTTCGGAGGTAATCTTAAAAATATTTATATTGTGAAAGACAAAATTGAGGACTTAGAAAAATTAATCGATGAACTAAGAGATTTTGATATTCTTATTACATCAGGAGGTATTTCACGAGGAAAATATGATTTAGTTAAAAAAGTTCTAGTTAATAAAAAAATGAAAATTTTATTTGACAGAGTCTCGATTAAACCAGGGAAACCAACAACATTTGGAAAGTTTTCAAAAAATAGATATTTTTTGGGTTTACCAGGTAATCCTGTTTCGTGTTTCACATCATTAGTTTTTTTTTTTTCTAAATTTATTAATTGTTTTTATGGTAGCAATTACATTAATATTTCAAAGACAAGACTTATTCTAAATAATAACTTGACGAAAAATAAACATTTGACACTATTTTTAAGAATAAAAAAAATAAAAAACAAACCAAACCTTTTTAATATTTTTTCAAAACAAGACAGTGCACAGATGAAAATTTTAAGTGAATCAAATGGTATACTTGTCAGAAAACCTTTCGAAAAGAGTTTAAAAAAGGGTGCAGAATGCAATGTGCTTTTATATGAAAATATAATTAACAATAAGATATAACTTGACTAATTAGTAGAACTTATGTAGAACATTTATTATGTTAACTTTAAAACAAAAAAAATTATTAGATTTTTTAATCAAATATTTCAATAAAAATCATGTTTATCCAACCTTTGATGAAATGAGAGATTTTTTACAAATTAAATCTAAATCAGGTATACATAAACTTCTACTAAGTTTAGAGGAAAAAGGATTTGTTAATAGGCTTCCTCATAAAGCAAGAGCGCTAAGTATTAATACAAATGTTAACGAAAATGAAAAAGATCTTCCATTTCTCGGTAGGATTGCTGCTGGAAATCCTATAGAAGCCATTACGGGAAGTTTTGAGCAGATTTCAGTACCTAATTACCTTATAAATAACAAAGATGAACATTTCACTCTTGAAGTAACTGGAGATTCAATGATTGATGCTGGAATCTTTGACGGTGACATTGTTGTAATAAGAAAAACACAAGCTGCTAATTCTGGTGATGTAATAGTAGCTTTAATAGATCAAAATGAAGTAACTTTAAAAAGGTTTAGATCTTTTAAAAATTCTATAGCTCTTGAACCTGCAAATAAAAATTATAAGATTAGAATTTTTGGAGAAGATAGAGTGAAGATACAAGGTAAGTTGGTAGGATTGATAAGAAAATTCTAAAAAATGGAAATAATAACTAGATTTGCTCCATCACCAACAGGTTTTCTTCATCTTGGTGTCGCAAGAACTGCCTTATTTAGTTTTCTTCATGCTAAATCTAATGGGGGAAAATTTAGAATAAGAATTGAAGATACTGATCAAACAAGAAATAAAAAAGAATCGATAGATTCAATTTTAAATGGGCTTAATTGGTTGGGTGTTCAATATGACAGTGAAATCATCTATCAAAGTGAAAAAATCTTAGAACACAAGAAAATTATTAATCAATTAATCGATAACAATTATGCATATAAATGCTTTCACACTGACGATGAAATTCATGAATTAAAGAAGAATCATAAAAAGTTTAAAAGTAAATGGAGAGATAAAATTGATCATCCTAAAAATACTCAGTTTTGTGTTAGGATAAAGTCGCCAATAGAGGGACAAACAGTAATAGATGATCAAATTCAAGGAGAGGTTAAAGTTGATAATAAAGAGCTGGATGATTTTGTAATACTGCGAACTGATGGCTCGCCTACATTTCTTCTATCTTCAGCTGTTGATGATTTTTTGATGTCAGTCACTGACATAATTCGTGGTGATGATCATTTGACAAACTCTTTCAGGCAAATGGTAATTTTTAAATATTTAAGCTATTATCCGAAATTTTCGCATATGCCCTTAATACACAACGAAAATAATGAAAAATTATCAAAAAGGCACAATGCTCTATCAATTGATGATTACAAAAAAAAAGGTTTTTTACCAGAAACTATGATAAATTATCTTTTAAGATTAGGTTGGGCTTTTGGAGATAAGGAAATTATTTCCATAGATGAAGCAATAGAAAATTTTAAAATAGAAAAAGTAGGGAAATCTCCTTCTAAACTTGATGAAAAAAAACTACTATTTCTTAATAACTTTTATATTAAAAATAAAAACGATGATTTTATTTTTAACGAAATTCAAAATACCGAGGCTTTTTCAAAAATCAAATATACAAAGGAAGATATCAATAAAATAAAAAATTTAATTAGTATTTTTAAAGAAAGGTCAAATACATTGAATGAACTTATAGAAAATCTAAATTTAATTAATAAAGAGGAGTTTTCATACTCAAAAATTGAGAAGGAAATGTTAAATAATTCTGTAAATTTAAAAACTAAGCTTGTTGATAAATTGTCTTTAATCGAACCTTGGGATGATTATATATTAGAAAGCATTATAAAGGAAATTATAGAAAACATGAATTTAAAATTTAAAGATTTAGGTCAACCACTAAGACTAGCTTTATTTGGAACTGTTAATGGACCATCTGTATCAAAAGTAATGACAATAATTGGTAAAGAATTAACCCTAAAAAAAATACAAATAAACTGGAACTAGAATTGAAAAAAAAAGATACTATTACAGTTGTTGATAATAGAAATAACAACAAATTTGAGTTCAAAATAAAAAAAGGATCATTTGGACCAGATGTTGCTGATCTTGCTGCTTTTTACTCAAAAACAGGAATGTTTGTTTACGACCCAGGGTTTACCTCAACAGCAAGTTGTTCTTCAGAAATAACTTTTATTGATGGTGAGAAAGGTATTTTACTTCACAGAGGTTATAGAATCGAAGAACTAGCAGAAAAATCTGATTATCCAGAAGTTTGTTATCTACTTTTAAATGGTGAACTACCAGACATTGAAAATAAAAAAAAATTTATCAAAATTTTAACTAATCATACCATGTTACATGAACAATTATTGAGGTTCTATAGTGGCTTTCGTCGTGACTCTCATCCAATGGCTGTAATGGTTGGTATAGTCGGTGCTTTATCATCTTTTTATTCTGAAAAAAATTATGACTTCTCTTCTACAGAAGGAATGTGGGTTGCTGTAAGTAGATTATTAGCAAAATTACCTACTATGGCGGCGATGGCTTATAAATATTCTTTAGGTCAGCCTTTCATATATCCGAAAAATAATTTAAGTTACAGTGAAAATTTTCTTCACATGTTATTTTCAACCCCCTGTGGTGAATATCATCCATCTAAAGCTAGCATAGAAGCCCTGGATAAACTTTTAATACTTCACGCTGACCATGAGCAAAATGCTTCCACATCTACGGTCAAAATGGCAGGATCTTCTGGAGCCAATCCATTTGCTTGTGTAGCGGCTGGAGTTGCTTCTTTGTGGGGACCAGCACATGGAGGAGCAAATGAATCCGTTATTAGGATGCTTAATGAAATTGGCTCAATAGATAATATTCAAAAATTTATAGAAAAAGCAAAAGACAAGACAGATTCATTTAGATTAATGGGATTCGGACATAGGGTTTACAAAAATTATGATCCTAGAGCAAATGTACTCAGGAAATATTGTCATAATCTATTAAAAGAAGAAGATAATTTTAATTTACCTTTGTTTAAATTAGCAACAAAACTGGAAGAAATAGCACTAAATGACAGCTATTTTATAAAAAAAAAATTATATCCAAATGTTGATTTTTACTCAGGAATAATTTTAAAAGCACTAGGAATGCCTGAATCAATGTTTACAGTTATTTTTGCAGTAGCAAGAACAGTTGGATGGATATCTCAATGGAAAGAAATGACTGAGTTAACTAATACAAAAATTAGTAGACCTAGACAGCTTTATACAGGTAAAAATAAACGTGAATTTGTAGAAATAAATAAAAGAAGAAATATTAAACAAATGTATCCAGGAGAAATTACATAACTATTTATTATAAATACGATTAACTAATAGTTTTGAAGGATTTTCATTATTTAACATTTTTTTTGAAAAGTCATCCATATATTTTATTTGTCTTTTTCTTAATCTTTCATCATTTAATAAACTCCTCATTTCATCAATAACTAATTTATAAGTAAATTTTTCAAAAACAAATTCAGGAATAACTTCTTTATTATAAAAAATATTTATTAAAGAACAAAATTTAACTTTGACAAAAATTTTTATTAAAATTCTAGTCAAATAATTAGTGTCATACACAACAACCATAGGCGTTTGATATTTGCTTAATTCTAATGTTACACTTCCAGAAGCGGCCAGTGCAAGTGAAGACTGCATCATAATTTTTTGTTTCAAATCATGATTAGTTATAATTGAGACCTTAGAGTTTTGTAAGATTTTATTGATAATTTTCTTATGATGTCTGAAACCTAGAATATAGAATTTAAAATCTGGATATTCGCGAATGATATCATTTAAAATATACTTCATTTTTTTAAGGTTATTCTTAATTTCAATTTCTCTTGATCCAGGGAGAAAGCAAATTATTTTTCTTTTTTTAATTTTAGGTTTTTCAAAAAAAATCTGATGTCCAATCCAATGAGTTTCTAATCCGTGTTTAACAAAAAAATTTTTTTCAAATTTAAAAAGTATAAATAACTTATCATAAAGCTTAGCAAAAATTTTAGCTCTATATTTTTTCCATGCCCAAACTGTTGGAGCAACATAATGAATCATTTTTACTTTTTTTCTTAAGCCTTGCAATTTTTTTACAAGTCTATAACTGAAACTTGGAGAATCAATTGTAATAAGAATATCAGGAGGATTTTTTTTTATAATATTTTCTACTTTTTTAAAAATTTGATAGAACTTTGGTAATCTAACTATTACTTCAATTAATCCAATTGTATTGAACTTTTCAATTGGAACCCAGGAATTAAAACCTTCCATTTTCATTAGATCACCACCAATACCTTCAATTGAATTAATTTTTTTTTTTTTTAGTTCTTTAATTAAATTAGAGCCTAGATAATCACCTGAAGCTTCAGTTGCAATAATATAAATTTTCATCACAAACCATATAAAAAAAAATTTTTCTGTTTACAAAAGCTTAATATTTTCTCTCTTTCTAAAAAAATAGTCT
>MDTB01165471.1_pt1 | contig 30053 bp, 39 predicted proteins | sample 811161 | NCBI WGS metagenome assembly MDTB01 (sample SAMN05326650, study PRJNA326480) | marine metagenome | isolation source: seawater | place: Mediterranean Sea | collected 2009 | reverse complement strand
AGCATCTCGTAATGGTGGTAAAAATCCAATTGCGGCACTTTCGTTAAATTGCTTAACTAATTTATTACCTTGTTCTTTAGTAAGACCATATCTATCGCCTATACTGTATTTAAATTGATAGCCTTCAACTTTTTCATGTCCATGATGTTCCATCCAAACTGAGAAGCCTTCTTCCCAATCTAATATAACTCCATCGCAATCTGTAAGTATAATTTTATTTTTGTTCATAATTTTTCTACCTCTGTGCTTATATTATACAAGAAAAACATTTTTTGTCAACCGGATTTTGTTAAATAGTATTATGCCTAAAACAGTTTATTCAGTATTTCCAAACTACGTTTTTGAAGGGACATTCCCAATACCTTCAAGATTAAGAAAAAGCATTAGAAATGAATTAGAAATAATTGCATCTGATGGTAGAACACTTGAAACTAATTTTGGAAGTTTAACAAATAAAAATATACCGTTAGAAGAAGAGATTCAAAAATTAACATTACTTGCTGGTAATCAATTTACAACCGATGCGAGTAAAGTTTTTTTAGAAAAAGGCTCGCAAATACAAATCTGCAATCCTTATTTAATATCTATTAATCCAGGACACATATATCCTGTACAATTTGAACCTTGTAGATGGTATAATGCATGTGTTTGGTTACAAACAACCAACAAAGGCAGTATGTTATACTTCGAGGACTTTAGTGCAAAATCATTTTCAGATAGGCATAGTACACAAGACCATACACATAATATAGAGCCAGAAGAATTTAAATATGTATTTTGGCCAACCAATGTTCCATGGGGACATGGTCCAAATCTAAGTATGTTAGATACGATAGTCTTACATATGACATTTATTATTCAAGAATAATTTCTCTTAATATAAAAAATTATAAATATAATTAGTAACCGAGAGTATATATCTCTTAGAGACGAATGTTACTAAGGTTGCAAGGTCGGCCCTCCCGGGAGGGTTCGATCGATACACACTGACACACAAGGAGAAAATTATGTCAAATAGTAAAAGTGGGTTCGAACTACGAACCGATATCTTAGGAATGGCAATGAGCATGTTAGAAGAAAACAGAGCACAAGTCATGAATGCACACTTCCAATTACCAGATGAGGTTAGAAAGGTAGACGAATGCCCTATAATCAGCATCACTACGGATGAAGTTATTGCTGAAGCACGAAAACTTTACGAGTTTGTAAACGAAAAGGTATAAATAATATTACGTTCATCCTATTCATTTATAGGACGGAAGTAGTCATAAGACGAAGGAACGCATCTTCGTTCATCCCGTAAGGGACGGAAGTAGGTGAAAACCGAAGGAACGCATCTAACTTTAATTAGGAGGATGTTATGACACATATCTATAGAGGTGTAGAGCACAAGGTAGCAGACGAACGTTTACCTCTAGTAAAATTCGTTGGCATGTACCGAGGACAAAAGTACACCGCAAAGCAAACCCAGAAACAACAACAAGCCAAAAGTGGCGTATATCGTGGTGTTTCTTGGGTCCAGCAATAGGCTACGGTCAAAAAAAAGGGCAGTAAAACTGCCCTTTTTCAATTGCTAATTATCTATTAGACATAATTGTAATGTACACTTATCGTACCTGAACCTGCAGTTGTTGTGGCCGCGTCTGAGCCATTTGCCTGCTTGAATTCAACTCGAACAGCCGCATTCTTAGTTAGTGTTTGATCACCATCTAATTCAATGATGTATGTACCGGCTGTGCCTGCATCTGCATCTGCCGCCGCTACAATAGTGTCACCTGAACCTGCATTCTCTTTAACAAGAATGTGGTTAAATGAACCACCACTAAATGCTGTACCAATTTTGATTACAATCCTTTCAGCATAGTAAGTTCTACCACTTACGTTAGGCATAGCACTTGTATCGATAGTTGCACTACCTGATGTCAATGCTTGTCTAAGTAATAGACCGTCACCACCGTTGTTATCGACATAGTCTTTAACTGCCGCTGATGTTGGAAGTGTAGTATCGTTATCGTTACTACTTATTCCGTCATTTTCGTCAACAAACTTAGTTACTGTAATTGATTCACCACTATCTGTTAATGAACCAAAACTTACAGCACCACTGATTGTCGCACTTGAACCTATCAACTGAGCCGCTTCAAAGTCAGCCGCCGCTAATGTTAGGTCACCAGTACTCGAACCTGTTGCTGTTGTGGTTGCCGCTATAAATCTATCAACACTCTGATCCCATCCTAAGAAACCGTTGTCTCCATCGGATCCTCTTTCATAAATGTGACCAATGTCGTTAGGGTTAGCACCTGTTAAGCCTGATTGAAGTTCAATCAATGTATCTGCAATCGTTGTGTTAGTTGAATTAACACTAGTTGTTGTACCACTTACAGTTAAGTTACCACCGATAGTAACATCACTTGAGAAAGCACCAGTAGTAGCACCTGAAAGGGCGCCAGCACTTAAACTTGCTGTTCCGTCTGTGATTGTTGTTGCACTAACACTTGTTAGTCCGCTAACTGAATCAGCCAATGCAACGGTCAAACTTTGACCACTCATTGAAGTAACAATTTCGTTACTTGTTCCTGCTATTGTTAAGTTAGCACTATCTAAGTCTACTGAACCTGTACCACTGTCGCCATCAACATTCAATGTTGCCGCGCCAACTGATGAGTCAACGTATGCTTTAACTGATTGTTGTGTTGGGACTAATGTAGCACTATCACTTGACATGTTGTCTTCGTCAACAAATCCTGTGATTGTAATTGATCCGTCACTTAGTGAACCATACTGAACAGTACCACTTGCTGTAATGTTGTTAGCACCTGTTATAGATCCTGAAGCAATTTCCATTGTTCCATCTTTGAATCTACCTGCTGTAACATTACCACTAAATGTACCTGCAACACCGCCAGTTAATGAACCTGAACTGATTGTTGCTGTTCCGTCTGTTAAACTACCACCTTGAATTGCACCACTGGCTGTGATCGCAGTAGCACCTGTAATAGCACCACTTGATGCTGTTAAAGTACCATCTGTTAATGATCCACCTTGTACTGCGCCACTGAATGTTGCCGCAACACCGCCTGTAATACTTCCATCGCTTATTGTCATTGCGCCGTCAGTAATTTCACCAGCAGTTGTAAAGTTACCTGCTGTCATTGTGCCACTTACTGTAGGAGCATTAACTAAGCCTACTGTGATTGTATTGTTGGTTACTGCTGTTTCGATTTCGTTACTTGTACCAGCAATAGTAAGTTTTTCACCACCGCTAACTGTATCATCAGAGCCGCTGTCTGCACCAATATCAAAACTAGTTGATATTGTGGCAGTTGAAGCCGCTGTGACTCTACCTTGAGCGTCAATTGTTAATACTGGAACTGCTGTAGTTGAACCGTAACTTCCTGCACTTACGGCTGTATCATCAAGATTAATTGTAAGTGTTTGACCACTTGCACTTGATGTTAAACCTGTGCCACCTGCAATAGTTAAACTTTGACTGTCTAAGTCGACTGCACCTGTTCCGCTGTCACCAGCAAAATCTACATCTTGTGCTGTAACTTGTGCGTCAACGTATGCTTTAACTGATTGCTGTGTTGGAATTCTAGTTGCACTATTTGATGCCATGTTGTCTTCATCGACAAATGTAACACCTGAAATAGTTCCATCACTAAATGATGTACCTTCAATAGCACCAAATTTAACAGCACCTGCTGAACCACTGAATACTGAGTTTGAATCAGTTGCATCATTGATTGCAGTAAACACACCAGCACTATCGTCGAATCCAAAGAATCCAACTTTAGCACCACTGCTGTTGTACTTAAATTTAATACCTCTATCTAGGTTATCATCACTTGCATCATCACCAATTTCAAAAATTGGATCTGCTATATTAACTGTTGTTGAATTAACAGTTGTAGTTGTTCCTGTAACTGTTAAATTACCATTAATGGTAACTGTGTCTGCTGTAACGTCATCTGATAAGAAACTACCTGTAACTGTTAAGTTGTTTCCAACTGTAACATCATTAGGCAATCCTATTTGAATTTGATTGTCACTTACTGTTGTTTCAATTTCGTTACTCGTACCCACAAAGTTTAATGTATCTGTACCTACCGTTACTGTGTCATCTGAACCGGAATCTGCACCGATTGTTAATGTACTTGATGTTGCCGCAGTGGTTACACTTGTAACCCTACCTTTTGCATCTACAGTAATAACTGGAATTGCACTACTTGAACCATAACTACCAGCACTAACACCTGAATTATCAAGTGTAGTTGTTAGTGTAATATTCTGACTTCCGTCAAATGATACAGCACTTGCGTCGACGTCACCGTCGATAGTTATTGTTCGTGCATTTTCAAGTACAGTGGCATTTGCCGCCGTACCTGTTAGGTCCCCTACAAACCCTGAGTTAGCAGTAATAGTTGTACCTGTGATAGCCGCCGCTGAATTGGCACCTATAACAGCACCATCAATAGCACCGCCATCAATGTTTATACTATTACTTGCTTGAGTTGAAATATTTCCAAGTCCCAAAGCCGTTCTAGCCGCACTAGCCGAAGTTGCCCCTGTACCACCATTTGCTATTGGTAATGCACCAGTAACATCTGCTGTAAGGTCAATCGAACCAGCGGACATAGTTCCGCTTGAAACTTTTATAACGCCAGAAGATGAACTAAAGTCTTGACCGGTACCACCGTATTGTGATCCTATGACTGTGCCTGTCCACGTACCAGCGGTTACACTACCAAAACGTATGTCTTCTAGTGTAGAACCGTTGCTTTGTGTAAGATCGAAACGCCCATTACCTGAATCGTATATTAAACGACCCCCGGATTTTCCCATCTGCACATCAGCCGCAATACCTTTGATACCAAAGTTTTTAATGTCAGCCATTGTGTTCTCCTAATACTATATAGTAAAATATATTTTTCGTTCTAATTCGAATTAAACGGTCTGCTTTTAGGCTGAACCGTTATATGTATTTATCTATTTTTTGTTATTTGAGTTATACGTAGGTCAGTTTGACTGTAACGTTTCCTGCTGATGCAGAATAGTGATTACACCTTGCTCTTATGGTCATATCTTGTGATTCTGTACTCGGATATACATAGTCTGGAGTACACACATAAGAACCTACAGTGGTGCAATCGTTACTTGGTGAATCACAGAATTGATCTGCATCTACAACATCACCAACTTCAATATTTGGAAGTACATTACCCGAATATCCTGTGAATGCTGTTTCAACATCAATGTAAACTGAAACAATCTTTCTTCCTGGTGATATGTTTCCAAGGTTTTGTGTTGTGCTAGTTCCAAAGCCACCTGCAGGCATTGTGAATGTTGTTGTTAAGGTTGCGGCGTCTACATTGGCACTATCGGCATCTGATACTTGTACCCATGCACTACCTGTATAAAGATAAAGTCCCCATTCACCGTCACCTTTATTAGTAACGTATGCTTGGTCACCTGCTTGTGAACTTAGAGCATCTCTGGCACTGATGTCTGATACTAATGTAGTACCACCTGTTCTAATACCTTGCTCTATATTCATTGCTAGTGGAAACATACCGGTATGTCCACTTGCTATGCCTGTGTTGTTTCTAAAATATTCAGTAGACTCGTATATGTCTATGGGTCCGCCGTCACTTCTTGTAAGTTTTAAACGTTCTGTACCAGTAGCACTAGTAGTAGCATCAAGACCTGAAATGTTACTTGCACCTACATAATTATAGCCACCTGTATCAGCATTACCATTATAAATGTTAATAGCATTACCATTTGCTTCAGTAAGTGTTAATACAGTTGATGTTGCAGTTATAGTTAAGTTGGCTATGTTGGCCGCTTCGATATCTGTCTTCATGTCTTCTGGAGTACTAACTGTTGCGTAAACACTACCATTACTTGTAAAGTTTACAAGTGTATTACCGCTACCGCTATCAATGTACGCACTAAAAGGAGTATATCCTCCTACAAGACCGTATATAGTATTAGGACCATCTGACACAACTGTTGTTGGTGTAGGTGTTGTACTTGCTACAACACTGGTGTTTGCAACACTATTAATATTTGCCGCCGTAGAAGATACATTAACGTTACTACCACCATCATAGAAAGTAACTGTTTGTCCATTAAGTGTAATGCTGTGATTTGAGGGTAACTCAGGCCCGTCAACTGTTCCTGATAAAACAGTTGGTATAGCATCTTGAATTTTTAAGAAAGCAATTTTGCCTGTATCACTTGTTGTAAATTCTCCGCCGCTACTAATGTAAATGTAGTCACCTTGACTACCAGGGATTGCAGGTTCAAAATCTATAATTTGGTTGTTTGGCATAATCATGAACTGATTAGGGCCTGGGCCTGCTTCAGTTACAACGCCTATCATTTTTGCCATAGTTGATGTATTTGCCTGTGTAAAGCCTGCACTACTAACAGCAACAATATCACCTTTCTCTAAACCATGTGCTGTTTGCTCTAATACATAATTTTGTTGTGGATTCAGATATTCAAATCTACTTGCTACCGTTGGATAAAATATACTTGCAACTGTTGAAGGTAAAGGGTCTAACATAGGAACACCTTTTTCATTCAAACTGAATACAACTGCTGAACCAGATGAAGGATTACCATTACCTGTTGAAACTCTAAACGTGTTATATCGTAACCAATCCTCAACAACACAGGTCACATTGTTTACATCTTTACTTGTTATAGAAACTATCTTCCAGCATAAACCACTTGATGCCATTGCTATCCAGTCGCCAACCACTACGTCTAAACCGTTGTAGGCATTATCATCTCTAGTTAAGTGCGAACCGTGACTTTGTGCTGTTACACTAAATTCGATAGTCCATTGATAATATTTTTTAGTACCTGAGCCTTCATACCATGGGTCATTTGAACCGTTAGCATGAGGCCAGTATGCAAATCCATTTACAGAAGATATAGAAGTAGGCAATACCTTGTTAGGTACGTTAAGTTCTACTTGGGTGGATTTGTAGTTGCTCAAAGCCATTTAACTACTCTCCTAATCGTAAACAACGAACTCAATCCATGCATGAGTGGTTGTACCAAAACTTCTACTTGCGCCTGTTTCAGTTTCACGTAATCTTAATTTTAATGTTATTGTTGATGAACCATTAAATAATGTTGGTGAACCACTTGAACCGCCACCTGCTAATTCCCTTAATCCCATTGATGTTTCTAATGGTACAGCATAGTATTTGTTGTTAGCATAATCGTAACCATATATCATAATACTTGCTGGTGGATATTTTATTGTACTGTCAAATGTTATTTCAATATCACCACCTGATGCACTTGTAATATTTGCAGTTTGAATTAAACTTGTTAAATCAGAAGTTGTGTCTAATTGTCCGCTAGAGTTATAATTTAATTTAAACCTTTGTATAGTAGCACCTGAGCCGCCTCCGCCTCCGCCACTAATAGTAACATTACTTGCACTTGTTATTCTACCTTGTGCATCTATTGTAATTTGTGGAGATGTTGTAGCACTACCATAAGTTCCTGCTGTAACGGCTGTGTTTGCTAAGTCTAATGTAGCATCACCTGATGTTGCTCCACCTGATAAACCTACACCTGCTACTACACTTGTAATGTCTCCACTACCGCCACCACCACTTACTGTGGTAAATGTAAATGAACCGTTACCGTCTGTTGTTAATACTTGTCCGTTTGTGCCATCTGAGCCTACGTCTGTTAAATTTAATAGACTTGTTGCTCCACTGGCATTTGCTAATACATTACTTAAATCTATAGTGTTGCCACCAGTAATAGTAACAACGTTTGATGCATCGTTAACACTTAATGTTTGAGCATCAGTATTAATGTAAGAACCTAATAGTGATGTTAAGTCAACGTTACCAGTTTGTCCTGTTAAACTGATTACATTACCAGTTAAACTTAAATCTTGAGCGTCAGTATCTGTTTTACTGTATGGTGCCAACATAGTAGTTAAATCTACGGTGTCGTCGTTACCACTGATTGTGATTACATTACCACTTACACTTAATGTTTGGTCTACGGCTCCATCAGCACCTGCTGGGCCTTGAATACCTTGTGGGCCTTGAGCACCAGTGGCTCCAGTTGGGCCTACAACATTACCAGCATCAATTGATGCGGCATTACTTAATGTAATAATAAGATTTGCACCTGTAACTGTTGCTGAATCAACACCTACACCTACATTACCTTGAGGTCCTGTTGGTCCTACGTTACCCTGTGGGCCTGTGGGGCCTTGAACACTACCAACATCTTGTGTTGATGTGTTACTATAAGTAAATAATAAATTACCTGAATTAATTGTTGCGGCAGTGACTCCGTTACCTGTTGCACCTGTGGCACCTACATTACCCTGTGGTCCTTGTGGTCCTGTTGCACCTACCCCTGATAAATCTAATGTTGTTCCATCATATGTTAAGTCACTACCTGCTAAACTTATTGTTGGTCTTGTTTGTAAATCGCTGTAAGTACCAGTAAATGCTACTGTACTTAATTCTGTATTGCTGTTTGCTAATGCATTTGCTACTTCACCTAAACTGTCTAAGTTTACATTAGCACCGCCTATTAATGTGGTAATCTCCGCATCAACATAAGACTTCATATTTGTATTTGCGGTTGTTATATCACTTGTAGTTGGTATTTTAACCCAAGCACCACCGTGTGCAAAGTACATGGCTCCATCAGCATGTGAGTGAGCAATAGCACCATGGTATGTTGTAGCATTAGGGAAGTCTGATTGGTTAGCATAATAGAATCTAGTTTTACCAACATCTACTGTGCTGTTGCTACCACTTATTGTAATTATGTTTGCACTAAGGCTTAATGTTTGTTGTAATGTTGATAAGTCTGCAGAGTTACCATTAGTAATTTGTATTGTGGTATTTGCGGCATTCCAAGTTAAATTCTGTGCATCGTTGTCTACTACCCAAGCATAGTCTGAACCGTCCCAACTTAATACATATCCTGCTGTAGGATCAGATTGGTTAAGATGTGCGTCTACATCACTGTTAGAAAAACTACCGCCAGTTGCAAGTAACGAAGTTAAATCAACATTACCAGTTTGTCCTGTTAAACTGATTACATTTCCTGCAAGTGTTAAATCTTGTGAATCTGTATTACCGCCACCACTACTTGTGTCTGCTGGTGTAAATGTAAACACACCTGCATTGTCATATGATAAACTACCGTTACCACTTGGTGTTGCTGTAGTTACACTAAATGATGTTAGAGCAACATTACTACCACCTGAGCCTGTTTGGTCTCCTGCTTCAAATTTATTTGAACTACTATTCCAAACTAAAACTTGTCCGTTTGTAATACCTGTAACATCAACATTTAATAAATCGCCTAAATTAATTGCTCCACCTATAGCAGTAGCATTAGCACTAAATGTTATAGTATCTGCCGCGGCATCTGTTGTTAAACTAAATCCACTGCCTCCAGCAAAAGTTAATGTATCTTCTGCTTCGTCGGCACTAACTGTTGTTTGTCCAGATACTGCTATATGTTTAAATGCTGTTGTTACATTACCGCCACTACCTGAGCCGTTGCCTGAGCCTTCTACTAAATCTATGTTAGTAATACGTCCGTAAGTATCAACTGAAATTTGAGGTATGTGGGTAGTGTTACCATAAGTTGCGGCAGTAACTCCTGTTGCTACTAAATTTAATGTAGCATTTGAATTTATGCCTGTGCCACCTGATACAGTAATTTGTCCTGATGTTCCTACAACATTTCCAACATAACTAGCATTAAGACTTTGTGCTTCTGCTACACTAATCTCTACAGGTGTTACACCAGTAATTCTACCGTCTCTACCTACTGTGATTTGAGGAACATGACTTGCATTACCATGAGTTGCGGCTACGTTATCTGCATCAGTAACGTCTGCTATGAATACTCCGCTACTATTAGAAACTAAACCGCCATCAGTACCTGCTGTTACATTAAGTGTAAGACCCGTTTTGTTGATACCATTACCTGCACTATATACATCTAATGTAGCAGGTCGCCACTCGTTAGCGGCTGTCCATGTTAATGTTTGCCCAACTGTTGGGGCATAGGCACCTTCCGTGTTTACATCACTGAGTGTGTTTAAATCAATGTCGTGTTGTGATATCTCAAGGTTACCGCTTGGTCTAACTCGTAAAAATTTACCTGCGGTTAACGTTGAAATGTCAACATCGTCTAAACTAATAAATGTGTTCGAAAATGACATAAAGTTTCCTAATAGTGTTCATTATATTACACTATTTATCAACTTTAGGCAGACAAAATAACTCTAACTATGGTACCGTATGAACTATCGTATGTTGAACCGTCACCTACATGCTCTCTGTCCATGTAGACTCTTAAATGTGTGAAATTACCTTGGAAGGTATATGCTTGGGCGCCGTTACCTGGATCGTTGGCATTAAATTGAATGTAACCATCGGCATTCCATGCCGATGTTTGGTCAGTAATACTTCCATAAATAGAAACACCACTAACTAAATCAAACCAATCTGTTGATTCTGGTTCCAGTGAGAGAGTTGCTTGTATTCTTAATCTTCCAACAAATTGATCGTACACTACTTGAATTGTATGCAACCCATCACTATATCCATAGTAATTGTCACCTTTTACTTCAGTGCTGTACTTGTTCATCTCTGTGCCGGATGAACCCATCATGTTTAAACTTTTTCTATTAATCGGCATAAGTTCTCTAATTAAGTAATAACTTAACTATTTATCACTTAGACGTTTTCCATTCGTACCATCAGTCTGTCGGCTCTGTTAGTAACTTGTCTATACCATTTACTATCTCTGCCCTCAACTGCGGCCTTTTTCCAATTTCCTTCTTCTAATGCCTTTTTAAAGTTTTTGAATCCGCTAAGTCTAGTTCTACCCATGTTAAACATCATGTTTACAAGTATTTCCTTTACTTCACCTGGAAAGTCTTTCCAGTGCTCTTCATACAGTACTTCACATTCGCTAATTGCTGTATCTAAGTCTTTTTCAAAACATTCTTTAACTCTGTCTTCGCTAACTGCAAATCCTAAGTCTTTTCCATACTCTGGGTCTGATTCTAAAACCAAATGTCCAACACCAAATGTTGGGAGTCCCAAATGATCATGATATACTTCATATACTACTCCTTCATCTATTTTGAGTTGCTCATAGACTGACTCTCTGTTTAATTTATTCTTCCCGAAAAACATTTAATTTCTCCATTAATTGAACCTTTATAATTCTTTCTATATATTGATCAAAATTTATTTTTAAAAAAGGCCAAACCTTTTCATGTTCTGCTGATGTAACATATAGATAATTGCTATACCAATTTTTACCATACTTGTTGTGCCATTGACAAACTTCGTAATTGGCATCACAAAACTCTTTAATGTCATCGATAAGTTGAAACTTAGGTTCACTTAAATCGTATGCCATCAGCCATTCTATTTTGATATCATATTTGTTATACCAATATTTATTTCTAAATTCAATATCTAATTTGTTGTTCTCTAATTTATCTAAGTGTTCTTTACTGATTGGTCCTGATATATCTGTAATATGTTCACCAAACATTTCAACTAATGCTTCTACACATTCTATAGTTGGAACATATAGATTTCTTGCATTTGCTGTAAACTGTGATCTATACCAATATGTAAAATAATCTGCACAAAAATTATTTACTTGTGAGTGTAAGTTTATATCGTAGTATTGCTGATTGCCTGGCAGAGATACTCTATAAGGATACTCATCATAAAATATAGTAGTGCTAGGTGTAACCGTGTGCCCCTTATAGACTAACCCTAAAGGCTCTGCTTCTCCTTTATTATACCAATGTAATTGTAAATTCGTCATTGTTATAATCTATGGTGATAGTTTTATCTTTAATATCTTCAAAAAGAATCTTTTTACTTAGAGGTTTTTTAACTTTATCTTCAAACAGTCTTTTCAAAGGCCTAGCACCCATAGTAGGTTTGAATCCATCTTCTGCTAATTGATTCATAGCATTTTCAGTAACTTCGATTGAATTGGAAGATTCATTCTCAACCAACAATTCATTTGTTTCTTTAATTAATCTTTCTACAATCATTACCATAAGTTCTTTCTTAAGTTTATCAAATTTAACTACAGCATCTAACCTGTTTCTAAATTCTGGAGCAAAAAATTTATCTACTGCTTTTTCAACTGCTGACATTTTTGTTTGATCACCAAATCCTATTTTAAGACTTTCTGCATCAGCGGCACCTAAGTTACTTGTCATTATCATTACAACACTTGTAAAGTCAACAACTTTACCTGTAGCACCTGTAAGTATGCCATCGTCCATTACTTGTAGCAATACTTGTAATACTTCTGGTGCGGCTTTCTCTACTTCGTCTAGTAGCAATACACAATTAGGATTTTCTTCAACTTCTGCTAGTAGTTGTCCTTGACCCATCTTACCTTCAGCATGTCCTACATAACCTGGAGGTGCACCGATAAGTTTACTTACACTATGCTTCTCCATGTATTCTGACATATCAAATCTTACAAGTTTAGTTTCTAATTCTTTAGCAAGTGTTTTAGCAGTTTCAGTTTTACCTACACCTGTTGGACCAACAAAAAGAAATGCTCCAATAGGTTTATTCTTTTCTCTGAGTCCTGACTTACTTACTATAATAGATTCAACTACTTTATCAATAGCATCGTCTTGTCCAAATACCTGTGTTTTAATTCTTGAGTCTAATGTTTTATATCCATCTTTGCTATCTATGTCAATTACATCTTCACCTATGTTAGAAATTTTGCTAACAACACTAACTATGTCTGCTACTGAAACAGTTTTATCATTTCTTAATTTTACTTTTGCTCCAGCGGCATCTACTACATCAAGTGCCTTGTCTGGAAAATATTTGTTTTTAATATACCTATCGCAAAGATCAACTGCTTTGTCTAATACAGATTCGCCATATTTTACTTTGTGGAATTTTTCATAGTGCCCTTGTAAACCTTTTGCTATAAGTTTTGTATCTTCAACATTAGTTTCTTCGACATCTAGTCTAGCAAACCTACGCATCAATGCTCTGTCTTTTTCAAAACTATTTGCAAATTCATCTGGAGTAGTTGCACCTATTGTAAGCAATTTACCTGCACCTAAAACAGGCTTTATCATATTAGCAATATCTACACTACTACTGCCGGCACTACCTGCTCCCATTATCATATGTATTTCATCTATGAATAAAATTGCATGAGGATTATTTGAAAGTGTATCCATAACTGTTTTAAATCTTTCTTCAAAGTCACCTCTGTATCTAGTGCCTGCAAGAATGTCGCCAACACTTAAACTATAAACAACTTTATTTGTTATAGCATCAGGAACATCGTTATCTACAATTCTTTTCGCAAGTCCTTCTGCTATGGCTGTTTTACCAGTACCTGGTTCACCTACTAGCACACAATTATTTTTCTTACGCCTTGCTAAAATATGTACAAGGTCATTTACTTCTTCGTGTCTACCTATAAGAGGATCTATTTTATTATCTTTTGCTTCTTGGTTTAAGTTCCTTGTAAACTCTTCTAAGACTTCTTTTGCTTTATCAGAGTTTGCAGAGTTATTAAGATGATCGACTAATGTATTCTTATCTAACCCTTCTAAGTTACAAAAATAACAAGCATGTGATTTTGTTTCATTTAATATTGCAATTAAAATATCTACAGGTAAAATTTTTCCCCTGTTAGAGAATATAACTGATGCTAATGTTCTTTGTACCAATCGTTCAATTGCTACTGTTTGCTTAGGTGGGCCTTTAGGACCGTTTTCATTAGTGAGTCCGTTAAAGTCAAAGTCATCTAAATAATTATTTAAATCATTTACGATTGCATTAATATTAATTTTTAATTCTTTGCAAATTTTGATAACAGACTTTTCTTCTAATACACAATTAAGAATGTGTTCAGTAGTAACGTATTCATGACCTTTATTGTCAGCAAACTCTATTGCTCTCTGAATTATGTCATCTATATATTTGCTTTCCATATTTCCTCTTTATATTATTTAAAACTTCAATGTCTGTATCTGTCTTTATAGTGGGCACATACCCTTCTATAATTATATTAAGTGATCCGATAGTACCATTTGGGTCGATCATACCCAGTCCACTCATTCTTAATTTTTGTCCTGGTTGTGTTCCTGCAGGTATTTTTAGTTCGTAGTTTTTGCCGTCTAAATGTGTAACAGTAACATTACAACCTGTAATTAAATCTAATACATCTACCTCTGCTCGTTTAAACAAATCTTTTCTTTCTCTACCCCAATCTTTTTCAGGCATAATAGAAATTCTCACAATCAAATCACCTGGGGGTATATCTGCTATACGTTGAGGGCCTTGACCTTGCAATCTCAACTTAGCACCATTATCTATTCCTTGTGGTATAGTTAGATCTAAAGTTGAATAACCTGTATTAACTACCAACGATGTTCCTTGGTATGCTTGTAACATAGATATAGTAACATCAATCATACCGTCTGGATTAACCTGAGGTCTTGCTCGTCTGCCAAATATATCTCCAAATATATCTGCAAAAGGACTACCTTGACCAAATGGATCACCACCACTGAAAGGATTAGGATTATCATACTCTGCACGTTTTTGCGGATCACTAAGTGTTTCGTATGCTTGTTGAATATTTTTAAACTGCTGTTCGTCACCGCCCTTATCAGGATGATGCTTCATTGCTAGTTTCCTAAATGCTTTCTTGATTTCGTTGGCGTCAGCATCGCGGCTAACACCCAATGTTTGGTAGTGATCCATAATTAATATTATACAGGTTTTTAACTAGATGTCAAGTATTATTCGTCGTCAACAAGTTTTTTTGGTTTAAAATCGCTAGACTTGATTATACTATTCTTGCCTTCAGCCTCTTCAGGTTCATAGTATTCTTTGTATGCTTCTATGATTGCTCTAAGTTTAACTATAGTATTACGCATACGAACATTGTTTTTAGTTACAAGTTCCCAATCCTCATCTGTGTATGCAAACAGTACAGGATCTATATTTTGCTCTTTTAATTTGGCAAATACTTCTTCTTGATTGTCGCTTGTAATAATAATTAAGTTTACTTGCTCTAGTGTTTCAACAGGAGGTAATTCTAAGTCTAAAGGCATACGTTCTACTTCTTTAGTAAAGATTTCTAATTGCTTTGTACTTGCACAACCACTAATAAGGAATGTAATTAGGATTGGCAATATTAGTGCATTCTGCATTAATCTGTGACTTCTTAGTTGCATTTAATTCCTCCTCTGTTAGTGGCGAGCCTTGTGCTATTTCAAAACACCTTGCTCTTTGTTTTTCTCTTTTGCGTTCTATTAGTTGCACACTTCTAGGTTTGCTTACTGCTAAATTACCAATGTCTCTTCTTTCACCAGAAGCATTTACTTTGTTAAACTTTTCATTAGCAAGTTCTAAGTCTGCTGTAAGTTTAACATTGTTTTCTAAAAGTTGCTTATTGATTGATTGTTGAGATTCTATATCTCTTAACTGCTGTTCTATTAATGCTTGTTGCTCTGCAACTGCACCTTCTAGTTTTTGATTGTTAAGGGTCAAAATTTCGTTCTCCGATTTGAGATGCTGAACATACCAAATGCCGCCACCGGCACCCATTAGCATGATAAAAAAGAATATTAGTTTAATCTGACTGAACATGTCTGCCTACTACCTCAAGTAATTCAGACACAGTTCTAACTTCGAATGTTTCTTCTTCTGGTATAGATATACCAAGTTTGCTTTCAACTTGAACAATGACGTCAAGAATATCAAATTCGTCGCCGCCCAAGTCGTCCATCATATGACTGCTTTCATTAATTTCTTTATCGTCACCAAAGTGACCTTTAAGTACTTCTATTACTGTGTCTTTCATTATACTGCCTTCGCTACTAGTATATCTTTGTGAGCAGGATTATACATTACAATATATTCATCTATTGGAATTGCTCTTACTTCACCAAGCATACTATTTAACTTGCTAAGTTGAACTTTATCAAAGTCAATCTTAATAGCACTTTCATTTATACCAAGTTCTTCCATTACATCAGGTCCATGACCAAAGTTTATAACTTCAAATGTTGCAATGTCTCTGCTACCTCTAATGTGTAACTTACCGTCGTTCAATCCTGCTTCTAATATATTACTTGGTTTTAAAAACTCTAAAATTTTATTACTATTGCTTTGAGCCTCTTCTTCTAAACGTTTTTCTTCTGCTTGTTGTTCCGCTTCTGCTTGTGCCTGTTTGAATTCTTCAGGACTTAAAAAGTTATCTGCATCGTCTTGAACATATTGAGAAAGCATGTTATCGTCAAAGTCAACTACATCTTCTAATACAGGTGTTTTGAATTTCCATTCAAGTTTGCCTGATAGCCTTTCAACTTCCTCAACTAATGCTTTAATGTTTCCTATTACTTTATCGTTTCGATCAAGTTCAACAAAAACCATATAGAAGTTGTCTGGGTTTGGATTAGGGGAAACTTCTACATCTCTGAGTTCAACAATACTATTATTTAAAAAGTGATATAGATCTTTACCTGGTGTACTTTCGTTTACGTGAAAGCCAAGTACCACTACTTCATTAGGGTTACCAGTCTTAGGTTCATACTCGTCTATGCTGAGTTTTTTAAGAACTGTGTTTTTAAGATCGCCTTCTTTAAGTGGCATTATACTAATCCTTGGTTAAGTTGTTGGTTATCAATTTGTGAATTTGTATTTACTTCTTCACTATCGACTTGCTCTTCGTTATGTACATTGACTTTTTCAGAATTAAATTCGTCAACAAATCGTCTAGGCATATCAATACTAACTACCCAACAAGGTTCTGAATTTGTTTTTGCTTTGTATCTACGTGAACCGTCTTTACGCATTTCCATAGTTACATCATCAAATGTTTTAACTTTTCTAGGAGTTACAAGTGTATCCTTTTTAAACTTAACTAAGCAATCTCTTGCCATAAGTCTTTTAGCACCTTCAGGATCAGGCATTTGCTTATAGGGGTATAGCAATTTTACATTAACGTAATGCCTTCCAACTGTAGGGCCTTCAAGTACTTCACCTTTCATCCAATTCTTGAAAGCATAAAGATCAATTTTATCTAAAGTTTTTTCAAACTCTAAAAGCATATCTAATAATGTATTAGTTTTAGATACTTCTTCAATCTTGTCGTTTAATATTTTAACTGATATTGTCATAACAATACTATTTATCAATAAGATAAAATACGTTGTTATCGGTTGGGCTCATACTATTAAATATTTTATGTATATGATTTATAACCATATTAAAAGTTGTAACACACATTTAAGCAATCACCGTGGTGACTATAAAGTCATGCACGGTTTTTTTATGGCTACAAGGAGGCACAAATGTCCAGAAAGGCTAGGAAACAGAATGCAAACAAGTACAGAAAACAAAAAGGAGGAGACTATTTGAGGGTAATAGAAGGGGGCGCCTTACTACGCAAAAGACAAAAAGATGTTAATATTGTACCACGTAATTTTCATCAAGATGATTTACTTGGTTTAATAGAAGACAAAAATATCAACATAGTGTTTGCAATAGGTCCAGCAGGAACAGGTAAAACACTAATATCAACACTAGCAGGAATAAAACTTTTAAAACAAAATAAGATAAACAAGTTTGTAGTAACGAGACCAGCAGTATCGGTTGACGAGCAACATGGTTTCTTACCAGGTACATTACAAGAAAAAATGGCACCTTGGACTAGACCTATCTTTGATGTGTTTGAAGATTATTTCTCGCCAGATCAAATAGAATATATGATCGATGACAACAAGGTAGAGATTGCACCGTTGGCTTATATGAGAGGTAGAACGTTTAAGAATGCATACATCATTGCAGATGAAATGCAAAATGCTACAGACAATCAAATGAAGATGTTATTAACAAGAATTGGTGAAGGCAGTAAGATTGTTGTGACGGGTGACTTAAATCAGCATGAACGAGGTTACGAAAATAATGGATTGAAATGTTTCATGGAACGATTACGAACGTCTCAATCAGATAGAGTAAAAATGGTTCATTTTAACAACAAGGATATCGAGCGACATCCTGCTGTTGCTGAAGTGTTAAGATTATATAACGAAGTTTAGTAAATCTTTCTAATCATATAATCAAAAGGTTGTACAGTTCTGATTTCAAAATCATTACCGTCAAGTTCCTTTCCTTTTATATGTTTAGGATTTCTTTTACTGATAGACTTTAATTTAAAAATCTTCTTTGTATGAGGGTGTACTTTTCTCCCCTCGATAATTTGTTCTTGATCTTTAAACCATACAGTCAATTCATATTCTTCGTAAATGGCTTTATTCCACCAACGTTTAATTGTTGAAAACATTTATCCTTCCGCTATCATAGTCAATTCGATGAGTGTTGCACTCAAATTTATTTCAGGGTCAGCACAAGAAACACTTTTTACAAGACCATCTCTAATCTTTACAATAGCCATTTCTTGTTTCTCTTCGGTCTTACCCCAAAGTTGTAAGTTTCTATATAAAAACTTATAAACATCATCATATTCTTCTGGCCTTGCTTGGCTACAAATAAGTGTTCTTGCTTCTTTGTATTGCCCTGCTTTGAATAACTCTACTGCATTTAACATCCAGTCGCTTGTAGCATTGTCGCCAGCCTGTGGACGTTGTAAGACGCCGTCTACAACGTTTTGTTGAACCAAGTTAATACTTTTCCTTAAGTCAGGATAAGAACCTTGTACATAGGTGTCTAGTGTGTCTAAGTCTACCTCTACACCTTCATCGATACAAATCTGTGCAAGTCTGGCTGTAAACTCTGTTACATCTAGTTTTTCAATATGAAAACCTTGACACCTACTATGTAGTGCAGGAATAACACGTTGTGGATAGTTGCAAGTTAATAAGAACCTACAACTAGTATGATACATTTCCATTACACCACGAAGTGCCGCTTGTCCGTTTGGAGTAATATAGTCTGCCTCGTCTAGCAATACATACTTAATATCTCCAAAAGGCATTGTACTTGCAAAGTTTGTAATTTTATTTCTAATTGTGTCTACATTGTTTTCATTACTAGCATTAATCTCTAATACATCTAAATCATCTACTTCTAGTTCATGGAGCAACACTTTTGCTAGTGTAGTCTTACCTACACCAGGAGCACCACTGAATAGTAAATGTGGTAGTGCTCCTTCTTGTACCCAGCCACTTACCTGCTGGCGTTGGCCCTCATCTCGAAACACATAGGTACCTATGCTCGAGGGCCGATATTTCTCTGTCCAAAGTTCTTTCAATGTATTGTCCTCTTTTTTATTCCTGAACTACTGTAATCTTTGATTTCAATCTGTTCTGTATCTTCTGTAACATAAAGTTCATATTTGGCTATGTCTTTAAGAACATCTTTGAAATCATCTTCTGTGAGTGCAATTTTAAGCCTTTTAATTATTACTGCTAGTAAGACACTTATAACTGCTACTTGATCATAACCATCAATAATGTGATCATCTATTACATCACTAACAACATCAATTAAGTCAAGCATTGTATCATCGTTCATTGCTTTAGTTTTCATAATTCTATAATGTCTCCTGCTTTAGGTTTGACATTCCTTCTTTTGTCATGCCAATAAAAACTGCAATAAGCATCGCAAAAAACATTCTTGTGATCTGCTGTAAAATACTTTACAGTATCTAAGTTCACAGACTTACCACATTCACTACAGTTCATCCAAGTATTTCAACCACTGAGTGATCACTATAATCACCGTTCTTTCTAAACTTCCTAGTAACAGTAATCCGCCTTATTCCATGTGGAGACCATTCGTAACTTATAAACTCTTGTTGTAGTAAGTTATCTCTAGGTTGCTCAAATATTAAATCATTCTCATAGTCAGAGATAACTCTGGCACTCTTATTGAATTCTGCATTTAGTCTTTTACTTTTTTCCATTATGTTATTATAACAAACTTTATGTATTTGTCAAGATGTTTTCTATAAATTTGGATTGTAAATCCCATAAAAATTCTTTTTGTAGAAACCTGTTCTTGTTTTCTTTAAGTCTTTCAACAATCTCTTTATTAGGTTCTGGAAAGTTTTGTGCAGAGTCTAACATATCATTTAAACGTTTGCTATTATCTATTTCACTATCGTAATCATGTTTAGATAAATCATCAAAAGTATCAAACCCAAAATCTCTAGCCGCTTGTAATGTACCTGCTGTTCCGTTTACAAACATAGGCATACCATATAAAAAACCTTTAAATACTTTTTCAGTAATTTCTACATAGGAGTATGGCTTGCTAGGATCAATAGGTCCTTCTCCATGATGATTAATATTATTAAAAGTTTCATTTGCAATGTAAATGTAACAATGCTCTAGTAAAGTATGATCGAATCCATGATGCTGATAATCTTCATTGTAGATTGTTTGTTGAGACAATTGATGCTTTTGTCTATTGTCGTCACTAACTAAAAATTGATTACTAAAATTATACTTCCATGGATAACTAAAATGTCTTGGAGTAATACCAAACAGTTTATGATACCTCTGAGTGTGCTCCAGTTCTTCTTGTCCGTAAATGTTCATGTCTTCAATTAGGTTTTTATTCATATTCCATTCTGTATTGTACAGCATGTCTTTGTCATACATACTTAATATGCATTGTGCTTTTGCCGGCCTATACATGTTGTTAGGACAAAAGTATCTTGAATTATATTTTTTGTTAGGCCAAGTAAATATTAAATCTTTTTTCTTTACCCAATCAGATTCTAACAGTAATGTAAAAAACCAAAAGCCTATGTAACTTAAATTACTTACAATACTTTTAAAGCCTTCTTTGTCTTTTAAATTTTGCCTATTGTATCCTAGTGTAGATAATGTAAACTGTTCAAAATTTATATTTTCAATTATAGGGTTTGCATTTAGATGAAACTCCTTACTAAAGTTACCCGGCAGTAATGCTTCATTGTTGTAATCTAAAACTAACTTGACATTACTGTTTACTTCATCTAAATCTTGTAAAAAATTTATTGTTTTAGAATCTTTAAAACTATTCCAATAAGGCCAATTCATGCTAAAGAAAATAATATTAAGCCTGTCGTTTTCTAATTTGATATTTTCAAATGTATCATAAAATGAAATTATATAATCTACGGGGAGTTCATAATTAGAATTTATAACACATTCATACTCTTTTAAAAATTTATAATAGTAATAGGTATGATAACGTTGACCACTATGATAAGTGTCTACATCAGACTTAGTGAAAATAAAATTAATCTTTTCTTTGCTCATCGTTTAGTTTGATAGCCTGCTCTAACAATTTTAATTTAGATCCTTTGCCTTTTGAATAATATAAAAGTGCTCTAGTATCTTTAGGAAAACAATGTCCACCAAAGCCAAACTTACCATCTGGTCCTGGTACTGACAAGTGCGAGTCTCCTACTCTAGGATCTCTGGTAAGCATGTCAGTAAATTGTTCCCAACTAAACTTTGAACCAGTTGCTTCAAATAAATTATGTACTTCATTGAAGAAAACAACTTTAGTAGCCAGCCAACTGTTAATTGTATATTTTAAAAGACTAGCAGTTATTAAATCAGTTTTAAATGTAGGAACAGTTTTAACTGAACTATGCCTTATGTAAACTTTTTCGACTACTTCACAATCTCTCCATTTACCTCCTAGTATTTGCATGTTAGGATTTAAAAAGTCTTGAAAACTATTTGCTTCTGTGAGAAACTCTGGATTGTAAACTAACTTGAGTTTAAAATCCTTTTTCATTTTTGTTAAATGGTGTGGTGTGATAGTGCTTTTAATTACTACTATGCCTTTGTAGTTTCTGTCAGCAAGATCACTTAGTGTTTGTCTAACAATGCTAACATCTACATCGCCGCTGTCTCCTACTGCTTTTGGAGTAGGAACACAAACAAAAAGGAGTGGTGGATCATATTTGACAAGGTCGTCAATTGTGTTGTCTTCTAATAGTGGATCCACCACAAACTGTTCAACATTACGATCAAAGCCATTGCTAACTGCTGAGCCAACAAAGCCTTTTCCTATAATGCCTAATTTTAATTTATTCATACTCATATCTTACAAACAGTTTTTCTGGTTAAGGCACATATGGAACATTGTCTTTGCCTGATATTCTTTCAACTGCTCTCTCCTCTCTTTTTTCATCGAGCCACTCATCTTCTCCTGCATAGGATGGGCAGTCAGGATGTTGTAGCAACCGTTCGCATTCCATTTTAATTTCGTAAATTTTTTGCTTACAACCCCAACCATTGAAGCCATCTATACGTGGATCGGTCATAACACCAAACCATTGCCATAGTTGATGCTTGATTGACTTTTTACCTGTTTTTTCTATGTACGGCATACTATTCCTCTGCTTTATGAAAATATATATAAATTGATCTACGTTGTTCGTTTTCTTTTACTGTTCCACCACTACCATGTAATATATTTTGACTGCTAGGACAAAAGTATCCGTTGTTTGGTACAAATGGTATATCTACATCAACACTCTCTACTACAGGCCCTGTGTCTTTGTTAAAGGTGCCATTGTAAAAAGTAGTACCTAAATTTTTTGGTGGCATGTTAGGACTAGACAAATATATCTGTATTGCACTCATAACATAATCGTCGTAGTGCGGATCTATTTTATATCCGTTAGAGTCTTCCCAAAGCATAATGTCAAATGCTTCAGCGGTATAATCCAAATGTTTATTTGCTAGTTGTAAAAGTCGTTCGTGCCTATCGTCAAAGTGTCCTTTAAGGTTGCGTTCGAGTCTCGGCTTATGTTCTTGTAAGTGTAAAGGTTTGCCTTTGTAAGTATTAAAAAAATTATCTATAATACTAAGTTCGTTTTGAGTAAAACAGTTTTGTAAAGGAAGAACTCCTGAATTGTTACTACAGGTAGAGTTTTCGATTGCATCACATAACTGATTTAGTTGAAGCATTAGTCTCTTGTTTTATTAAATACATCACCATAGGTGTCTGCAATATTAAGATGATTCTCTGGTGCGTCATCACTTACAAGCATACATGCTTTTGGTTCAACCTTCCATAACTTAAGATCGCCTACTTTGAATCCTTCAGTCCAACGTCCATATTCTACATATATCCATTGTCCAGGCTGTATCCAATCAATCTCTGGACCAACGGCATACACTTTAAACCAACGTGGTGTAACGCCTGATTCTTTTCCTATTGTGGATTTAATAATGAGACCGGCTTTTGTGGTTTGGTCTCCAAAGTCGCCGTCAGTACAAAGTATGTTATCCTGTATCGCCTTTATTTCCATCTGGTGCTTCCTCCTGTGTGTAGTATGGAACCATTTCGATGTCACCGTTGGGGAGTTCATATTCTTTGTAGCCTAAGGGTTCTTGCTCTTCAAAACTCTCACCTTTTGGTGCCTCTGGTTCTGGGTCTGGTTGAACTTTTTGTGTTCTAATGTTTTCTTTCTGTGTTTTTGCAGTCTTAACTTCAACACCACCCGGATCATTTACTGAACCTCCTGTGTTAGGCATAGTGCCTTTGATACTTTGTTGATCTAAACTGCTTGTTGGATGATCTTTATAATACTCTCTAACCCTTTCTTCTGCAGGTTGAACTACCTCGGCATTGTTATCAATAACATCGCCGTTGGCATTTGTCTTCATATTACCCACAGTAGGCCTACTGCTTTGTGAAGCAAAAATTTTATCTAGGTCGATTATTTGACCTTTGTTTGTTCGTCTTTGTACCACTATTTCAAAAACTCCTTAATGTCTAACATATATTTATGTGAGTCTACCTTATGGATACCTAAAATATAGAGCACATAACTAGCAACGGAACTTCCTCTGCCTACGCCCCATACAAGATTATTTTTCCTCATTACATCTATTATATATATTAATAGTTGTAACATTGGGTATAAACCGCGTTCTTTGTATAGTTTTAACTCCATTTCTACTCTGGCTTTGACAGACACGTCTGAATCGCCGCCTTGCACGAGTTTATCATATACAAATTTCTCTACATCTAAGTCTTTGTAGTGTTGCGGAATATTAAAGTCTTTGCTTATAAAAACATCACCGTTAATAGGTAAAAGTTCTAATTCTTCACAATGCTTGTTGAATTCGTTAATACTTTCAAAGGCAACATCATGTATGTTATTTCCTCTATAAAGTATTTCGAGTCCTTGTTCTTCAGATGCTAGATAGTTTACCATATTACTATTATATGATCTATTGTAAAATTTGTCAAGTATTATTTGTCCTTAGGAACTAATTTAGGTTTAAATTTTTTCTTTTCAAAGTCTATTTCAATTAGTTTACCTGATTCTTCTTTCTTTTCATCTTCAGGGTAGAACTCTTTATAAACTTCGCTTTCTATAATATTGATAACTTCAGCCATTGCTTTTATTTGATCTTGCTGATCTTCATTAACAGTCCAAGCATCATATTCTTCTTGATCATGTGCAATGTTGTCAAATGCACTAAAGTCTCTTCTATACCACCATGCAGTTTTCCAAAAACTTAAATCACCTAGCCAATCGTTTATGTCTGGCAGTTGTGCAATTTCAGTTTCTTCAGATACAAATTCATATGTTAATCCTACACCGTTGTCTAATGAAATATAATCTATAGAACTATACTCATGAGATATAGTATTCAATTTTGCATGTAAGGCAGGCAGTAAAACAGATTCTGATACCGCAGGTAACACAATAAAGTTATTGTCAAAGTCTGCTACCCATTTACCTAATAAATTAAATTCTTTCTGAGAATATACAACACCTGTATGAATATGGTTGTCTAAAAATTCATTTATTATCCTATAACTTGTATTCTGATAAAGTTCTACATCTTTATTAGGAGTACCTTCAGGACAAGATGTTTTAAGTGAATATTTAAGTTTGAACCTTTCGGCTTTAATAAATCTATGTGTAGTATCTAAGAATGTTAGTGTTAATGGAACACTCTTTATAACATGAAATGATGAGTCCATTATTCTTTCTCCGTGTTAGTTTGTGTAAAAACAGGAACGTCTTTCAACATCTCTTCAGCAACACTAGGCACTTTTGGTTCTATTGGTTGCTCCTGTTTTGGTTCTTCTTTCTCTATAGGGCCTTTTTTATCATGGTAAAATTTTACTAAGTCTGTAAGCAATTCTTTTTTACTATAATTAGGAGTGTATGCTACACTTTCTATTTCGCCCAATTCTATTACTTCTGGTTCCGACTCTTCACGCATTTCATTTATTTTAAATTGCATTAAGTCGTTATATCTTGTTTGAGCCATACCTAACATATCATTTAATTGAAGTCTCATCATTGTTTGATTGTTTAATTTAAAAAGTTTATCTTGAACCTTCTTAATTTCATCTAACAGTTGTTCTTCATTCAACGTTTGTATTCTTTGCCAGTAGTCCATTATATTCTTTCTTTATGTGCAACCTTAAACAACGATAAGTCTGTTTTGTTTCTGAATCTAATCTCAGATGCAGATATTTGATAATCTTCACCTTCGTATAATCCTAATTCAAAAAGTGTAAAAACATAATTAGAATTTATATGCATTGGTTGATTCTGTTTATAAACATTAAGCGAATTGTCTTTCCATGCAATCCATTTCTTAAACAGATCATAATTCTTATTGCTCATTTAAGTAATAACTTTTAAGTGTAAGTTCCTGTATGTGTAAGTATTGTTTTCTTTGTCTATATATTATATCTATGCCTGGGAAAACATTTTGTAAGAAATTTTCGATTGTATAACTGTTTTCATTTCCCCATGCTTTGCAATCATATGCATTTACTTTAAAGTTTAATCTGCCTAAGTCGTCGTTAGTGTGTTCTTTAAATGAAGGCATATCAAATCCGCTCAATCCGTAATATGCAGTTGCTTTAAAAACATCGTGTGTATCACAAATCAACGTTGATATAGAATTACTGCTATTAGTCTTATTAACCATTATAGTAAACTGTTTATTTTCTGCTGTAAGTTTATCGTAATCAGTATCAGTTTCTTGTAATTTAAAACCTAGACGTACAAACTTATTAATAGTGTTTTCATCAGAACAATTTAAAACAACACCAGATATGCTATTCAAATAATCTGTCGATTTAGTTAAAGTGTCTTTAGGCACAAAATCAATTTTAAATAATACATTCATTTGACTTTCTTGTATTAAATAAATGTTTAAGCCACTATCAGTATTAATTTTATTAAAGCCAGAGTCTGCTTCAAAGTCTGCTTTACAATATTCTATTTCTTCTGTAGATGCTATAAAGCCAACGCCTGATACATATGGTGCTCTGTTACTATTGTTAGTTCTTAACATAAACAAACAAGTACGCAAAGTCCAAAAGCCTACAACTCCACTTCTGTGCTGGCTCCTATGAATAAAGCCTAATGCACCTAATATTTCATGTACATCTTCTGTATTACTAACATTAGGATCATATGATATTTCTAAAAAACTGTATTCTGCCATTTTATTTAAATGTAATACTTTCTCCGCACCCGCAACTAGAAACTGCTCTAGGCGATTGAATAACTATTTCATTGCCTTGTATTCCTTTTGAAATGTAATCTATAGTACTGTTTTCTAAATATTCAAAACTCATATTATCTATTACAAACACTAAATCGTCTGACTCTTGCACATAATCATCTTCTGCAACATCTTTGTTGTAAAGCATATCCCACGTGTATTCGAATCCTGCACAACCTCCGCCAGTAAGACCTAGTCGTACGCCAACTGCATTATTTTTATCTATTACAGATTTAAAATGATTAACTGCCGATTCAGTAAGTGTAATTTTATTATTTGGGTTATAAATTTGTGCTATCGCCATAGTATATCTCCTATACTATATTTATGCTGACAATATCCTACACCGTATATTCATTGAATGCCTTAAACCTTTCTTAATCTCTCTGACACCATGAGGAACGTTTTCACCTAACACACATATATCACCATAATCGAATTCCAAGTCTTCATCGTTTACAAACAATTCCCCACCTTGAAAGTCTGCTACATTGGTCATTCCTATTACAAAGTTGAATCCGCTGTTAGTTAAAATCTTTTGATATGATTTTAAACCTTTGTGATCTAGATCTCTCTGTCCTTTAATTTTATATACACCATCAACATGTGAACCGTTGAAACTGCTTTTAGCATATTTTAAAATTCGTATAAGGTCTACTTCAAACTTCATATCAAGAGTTGCTTCTGCCCAACTTACAACTTCATCGCATATAGGAGCCAACTCGTCGTAATCAAAGTGGCTGTACATTAGATGTCCGTTACCTCTGCTAGGGTTATGCCTTTCTTTATAGAATCCATCATCAGTAGTACATACCCAATTAGGCAGGCTACGATATTGCATCATAGCATGATGTATAGAATCTTTTGAAACTATGTTTTTAAAATGTTTGTAAAAAGAATCAAGACTCACTTTCTCTGCTCTCAATAATCTTGTCGGCAAGACCCATGTCTAGTGCCTCTTGAGCAGATAAAAAATTATCTCTATCCATTGCAGATTCGAATTCTTCGTATGTTTTTCCTTTACTGTTATGTGTTACATATATTTCAGTAAGTTCTGTTTTCATACGTTCTAGTTCTCTAGCACGAATTAATACGTCACTTGCTTGACCACTAGCACCACCTAACGGTTGATGAATCATTGTTCTTGACTTAGGGAGTAACATTCTTTTACCTGGTGCACCTGATTGTGCTAACAAACTGCCCATACTGGCCGCTTGTCCCATAACTATTGTACACACATCTGGATTGATGTATTGCATTGTGTCATACATTGCCATACCGGCAGTAACTAATCCGCCTGGACTATTAATATAAAAATTAATGTCACTGTCTGGATCTTCTGCTTCTAAGAAAAGTAATTGAGCACAAATACTATTTGATACTGTGTCGTTCACTTCACCATTTAAAAAAACTATTCTTTCTTTTAATAGTCTACTGTAGATATCGTAACTTCTTTCACCTTGTGAAGTCTTTTCTATAACGTATGGTACAAAATTCATTATTGGTTCCTTTGCCTGTGTAGTTCTCTTATTTTATTTATTATGGCTTGCATTCCTCTTTGCCTTTGACTGGTTAATGCTTTTGCTATATCTTTAAAATGATTAAATGACAGTTTACTAGGGTCTGTCATTTCGTGTGCTTCATCTACAATAATACCTGCAACTGCTTTTACCATGTAACTGTCTGCGTCTACAGTATATTGACTTCCGTCATAACTTAACCAAACAGCACTCTGGCAACCAGGTACAAAGTGTTCGTGCTTACGCAATTCCATTAGGTCACCCATGTCATTACCTAGTTCTATCAAGTATTCATAAAACATTTCTTGATCATGAATAAGAGATTTAAGGTTTTCTAATTTTTTAGCCATTGTGTAAGTATAGCAAAGTATTTGTGTTTTGTCAATCTATTTTGCTTAGTATAGGATGATCTGGAAAATGCTCAGCAACTTTAGTTCTGTATTCTTTGTAAACACCTGCTAACGTATCATTACCTAAAGTTGTTAAGTCACAGTAATAATTTAAAGGTATGTCAGTCCAAAGGGTAGCATCTTTACTGCGGTCTGGTTTCATATCTACAATGTTGATCTGCTTAACAAAACCCGAGTCGTTTATTTTACTGCATTCTATCTCACCAGGTTCTAATGTGTTATAGAACGTCCATTGTTCATCACTGCCGATAGCATGTATTTGATCTAACACATTAGCAGTTGCACTATATGGAATAGACTTATCAATATCCACATCACCAGATTCTGTTAATTCAATTTTAACGTGACCCCAACCCTGAACGACTTCACCGCTATCACTCACAGCAAGAACGGCAACAGGCTTTTGACTGTGAGGGTAACTGGGTACTTGGGTGAGACTGTGAGCCAAGAGATTAATACAGGTTATCTGTTCTTGATCATTTGGAATCACATCGTATGTTGCCATACAGATATTTATGTAAAGCGACTTTTACAGATTGTTTATGCTGGTGCACCACCTGGGGTATATTGTAATATACCGTCGTACTCTGAACCACTTGACAGTTGTGCTAGTGTGCTGATATCAGCATCAGTGGCTTTGTAGTACTCAACAGGGTCAGTGCCTTTCTTGACAAAGTAAACTACATAGTCGGCTGAGTCATTGATGCCATCACTTGGGTTTTCAACTCTGTGTATTGGTGTGTAATCTGCCCACACACTCACGTCAGCAGTAACACCACCTGGTGCTGATGCTCCCACATGTTGTCCTACTGTGACTTCACTTGCTGAACTAACAGCATTAGATAAATTTGCATACCATGTTGCAACATCACCTGCATTTGGATAAACTCTTTCGTTTGGCATTCTCTGTCTCCTAAACCGTTGTAGTTGTTACTAGTATTTATCAAAAGAAAGGCAGTAACTGGTGTTACTGCCCCTCGGGTTGATATAAACATGAGTTTGTCTATAAAATCTTTTTACATCAGCGGTTCCATTGCAACATACATAAACCAAATAACAAAAGCAAATAAACTTAGACTAGCGACGTCGTCGCACGTTTGCCCGTTAGGACAGTACTTGTCTTTGAACTGCTTTAGTGTTTGGAAAGTATCCGCAACAGCCGCCTTCATTGTAGCGGTTGTCATTATAATCTCCTAGATCTAAATCATTTTAGCATCCAGTTCCACAGATTCTCACGAACTCTGCTCGGTCAGTAAAAAGTTCCTTAACTTTTCCAGTCTTCGTATTGCACATCTTGATGTACCGACAAACTCGCAAACTGATCGTTGTTGACGAAAGGATGGATTACGTCAGTCAATATTTATCATTCATTAACACATGTGTTAAGTTTATAGGTGTAAATTGATCAAAATTCTGTTTGAATAGGAATATCTTTCATAGCATCATAAATTTCCATACGTTTCTCCTTTGTCAAATAAAGTTGGTGGGCCCCACAGGACTTGAACCTGTACTCTGCCGATTATGAGTCGGATGCATTAACCAGTT
>MDTB01141229.1_pt1 | contig 30062 bp, 29 predicted proteins | sample 811161 | NCBI WGS metagenome assembly MDTB01 (sample SAMN05326650, study PRJNA326480) | marine metagenome | isolation source: seawater | place: Mediterranean Sea | collected 2009 | reverse complement strand
TTTTTGCAAAGCTACTAATTCTTTGATTGCTGACATTATTTTCCTTTACATAACAAAAATGCACCCAATGGGTGCATTTGAAATTAAATTTTAATTGTAATTAAAAATTCGCGGGGAGCTAGAAATCATTAGTTCATTTCCCTGCTGAAGATTTTATTGTGTTCTTTGAATTTCATAAATGTGTTGTGTTTTCTTATAAAATTAGAGTTTAAATTTATAATTAATTTTTAGCATAAAACTATCAGTTTTATTGAGTAATTCTCCATTATCAAAACCATACCCTAGGGATAGATCAACATCGCTAAAAATGTTTTTAATCATAAGCTCGATTAATCCAGATCTCTGAATTAATCCACCATCAAAACGGTAAACTAAATCCTTAGACTTAAAATAATCTTCATCTGGATATATTCCAAAATTTTGTGAATAAGTAAATAGCGTCTTATAGTATATTTTTTTAAAAATCTGTCCTTGAAGTCCAAAATGGTGCGCTTTTAATCTATTATTAATTATATAATGACCATCACTATATCGACCTTTATTTGCTCCAAGAGTAAAAAGAGGGTTTCCAATAACTCTGCCATTATTTGTCCATCCAGACTGATACAAATAATGATTATAGTAATTATCCCAACCGTATGTTGAATCTGATGCACCCTCCGATCCACTTTGATTCGTTGTGTTAATATATTCATATGTGAAGCTTGAAAGATAAGATAATTCTTTTTGATTTATGTTTATACCATATAAACCATCAAATTCGTTAAGAATCCATCTAGCTCCACTTTCATCTTCAAATGGATGCTCCATGTAGAGCATTAAAATTTTATTTTTGTAGTTTCTTTGGTATGAAAAAGTCCATGCCCCTAAATGATTGCCGAGCGAATTTTTCTGTTCCTGGTTTATGCTATTTTGACTGCCCGACATGGCAAAGATCACTCTAAAATAGTCACTTAATCTCGCAGGTTGCTCTCCATGCTGAGTTGTTTCTCCACCCCATATTGCCATATGATTTAAACCTAAATTAATATATGAATTTTCCGAAATTTCCTTCTTAATATTTATTGATTTTTCATGAAGAAATGGATTTTTAATATATTTTGGGTTCTTAATCCATCCGTGGGACATTTTTACTAAATACTGTAAATCAATTTTAAAAAAACTTATGTTATTAAACTTGTTAGAGCTAATAAGTACTTTTGAAATCGGCATTGCATTTGAGCTTTCAACTAGTGATCCGCTAGTAAGGTAATTGTGTTTAGCATGATTGGATTTTTTGCCTATTTGAAAATAAAAGTTGTTATTGTTCAAGCTGATATAGGCTTGATTGAAAAATAGTTTTTCATTTTGATTTAAAGGAAAAATAATTTCAGCGCCATAATTTAAATTTTTTAATTCATCTGATATCTTAAAATTTAGAATAGAACCTTTTGAATAAATACCATGATTATTTGAAGATATCCAAAATGGTTTTTTACTATGTTCCATCAAGTGAAATGTAAAGTCAGTTAACTGCGCATGTAGTAGAAATGATGAGAGTATAACAAATATATATTTAATTTTTTTTAAATAAAAAATTAACATTAATGATAAGTTAAGATTTATTAATAATCTTTGATAAAGCATCGCTCAACAAATTCTCTTTGATCATAAAAGATTTAATATAATTATAACCATTCTCTCCATGCTCCTTGATTTTACTTTTATTATTTAAGTAATACAAAATTGCATCGCTCATTAACTTTGGGTTTTCCGGTTCTATGACCTTTCCAGATTTAACCTTTTTAACAATTTCACCAGCATCTCCATAATTACAAATTACTGGACGACTACATGCCATATATTCAAACATTTTTGAAGGCAAAGCCGTCTTAAAAAGATTATTTTTTTTAAGTGGAACAAGACACAGTGCAGATTTCTTAATCATTTTAATTAATTTTCTTCTCTCAATGGGTCTATAAAAAGCAACATTGTTTAATTTCTTATTGTTGACAGTTTTCATTAATTTTTCTTTAACCAAACCATCACCTATCATTATAAAATTGATCGGATAATCTCGAAGTATTTCAGCTGATTGAATTATTGTATTTAATCCTTGAGCTAAACCAAAGTTTCCACTGAAAATAACTGTAAATAACTTATCAATTTTAGTTTTATCAGAATTAACATCTGTCAAAAAGTTCTTTGAAATACCGTTTTTTAATACAATTTTAGGTTTATTGCTTAACATTGGGTGATTATCAAAGTATTTTTTAAATCCCGGGACGGGCATTATTACTCCATTGGCATTTTTGTAAATAACTGATTCGAGCTTTTTTCCTAAATAATAAAACATGCTGTTTTTACCTGAGACTAAAGAAGCAACTGATTCAGGCCATAAATCACGAATATCTAACCAAAAATTATGATTTTTAAACCTTTTAAGAAACAACCCAACAATTCCAACAAAAAGTGGTGGGCTAGATATAATTACTAAATCATAGTTTTTTACTCTCCTTGAGTTTATTGTTGCTGTTAAAGCAAAGGATATATAATGAATTAATTTTTTAAATGATGAGATACGATCATTGATAATTACTCCGGAACGAATAATTTTAAAATTCTGTGATACTTCCTCTTCTGAGACAAACTTTTTTTTAAATCCTTTTAAAACTTGACCTCTTGGATAGTTTGGCGTTTCGCAAAGCACAGTTACACTATGACCTTGACTTAATAATATTTGCGTAAAATCTCCCCATCTTGAAGCTGCAGCACCAATTTCTGGTGGGAAATATTGCGTTACAATAAACACATGCATTTTATTTTAACATTGGTATTAGTTTATTAAAGGTAATACGATATAAGAATAATCTGTTGATGGATGATTTGATATGTTTCTTTGATTTTTCCCATCTAGATTCATTAGATATATTTCCCAATTGCCATCTCGAGATGATTGAAAAACAATTTTGCGCCCATCCTGATAAAATCTTGGATTCCAGTCATCTCCAGAATTGTTTGTTAGATTTTTAATATATTTTGAGATTAAAGAATATGAATAAATCTCTTTATTTCCATCTCGCTCAGTGGTAAAAATTATAGATTCTCCGTCTGGTGAAAATATCGGCTCATAATCATCTAAGCCATTAAAAGTAATTTGTTGTAAATCATCACCATTAATCTTCATAGTATAAATATTTCTATTACCATCTCTATCAGATGAAAATACAATTGATTGGCCGTCTGGAGAAAATGAATTGCCATGAGACAAAATATCGTTTGAATGTAAATTTCTTGTTATGTTAATTGTATTTTTATCAAGTAGGCCTAAAAAAAATATATCCATTTTACCTTTTTGCCATCCTTGATAAATTAAAAATGATCCATCAGGAGAAAACTGAGGAAATTTTTCATATCCATTAGAGTTAGTCAAATTTTCCACATCAGAACCATTAACATTCATCAAAAAAATATCATAATTATCATTTTCAGGAAAATAGGTTGAATATGCAATTTTATCATCAATTGGAGAAAAAACTGGTGTCCAATCATTTTCAATTGATTTGGTTAAATTGGTTAAATTATTTCCCCTCCACTGGCTATATCCATCCATCCATTCTAATTCAATTAAATAAATCTCTCGATTTCCATCTCTATCAGAAACAAATGCAAGCTTTTGCCCATCAGGAGATAAAGATGGGTTAAAATCTATCCATTTATTTTTTGTTAATTGATTGATATTCCCGCCATTTACATCAGCAATAAAAATATCATAATTCCACCATCTTCTAGATGAAAATATAATTTGTGGATCAATATTTTCGTCTAATAGCTTACTGGGCTCCTCGCAACTATAAAATTGAAATAGAGCCAAAAGAGAAATAATTAATTTGTTTTTCATTTTTATTAAAGCTGTTCTTTGTAAATATTTATCATCTGGCTAACGTTATCTTTCCAATTAAAATTTTCTGCAGCATAATTTCTTGCATTATTTCCCAACTTAATTCTTAATTCATTATCTTTATAAAGCTTCATTATTGAATCTGCAAGCTCATAAGGGTTATTTTCACTTAAAACTAATCCGGTTTTGTTATGCAAATTTACTTCACTTAATCCACCAATGTTGGATGTAATTGACGGTACTCCACTAGCCGAAGCCTCAACAACCGATACACCAAAGCTTTCTCTTGTTGAGACTGCTACAAAGACTGAAAATAAACTATAATTTTTAACAGCAATTTCATGATTCATATGTCCAGTAAAACATACATTTTTTTCTATACTCAGTTTTTTGGCTTTTTCCTTCATGCTATTTAGAAGTGTTCCGCCTCCGATAATTAAAAAGTTTATTTTTTCATTATAATCGTGAATAATTATTTTTGCTGCTTCTAAAATATTTTCTATTCCATTATGGCTTTCTATACTCTTAATTGTGCCAACTGTAAAATCTTCATTTGTTTTATTTTTCGAGGAAAATAGGTTAATATCAACTCCAAAAGGAATGACTTTAACATCTTTCCTTCTATAATCCTTTTCGATGATTTTTTTCATTGCGTAGCTGGTTGAGCATAAAATATTTGGATAATGAATTATAAACCTCATAATCCATTTATTAAAAAAGTTTTTATACGGGAAATAGTAAACATCGCTACCCCAAACAGATAATATAAATGGTTTAAATCGACATAACCAACCAAGGAGTCCATAGCTTGAGGCATAATGCGCATGAATAACTGTTGGTTTTATGTCTTTTATGGTAGATCTTAATAGCATGATAGAACCTAAATATCTTATTTTACTAATATTCGGTTCTCTTAGATTCTTGACTTTTGGCTTTAAATTAGGGGAAACAATTTTGACATTGATCTTGTTATATTTTTTCAAAATACTCTTGGTGGGAATAAAAAAACTAAATAATACTATTTCTATTTTATGCTGCTTAATTGACTGTACCCACCTAAAGGTATGCACAGAATTAGCGTCTGATAATATAAGTAGCTTCAAAACAATAAAACCTCAATGATGGATATTTCTGTAATCATAGTTAATTATAATGTAAAAGAATATATTATTTCTTGCATTGAATCAATATATAAACATTCTTGTTCAAAAGTTAATTTTGAAGTTATAGTAATTGACAATAATTCAGAGGATGGATCAACAACAAAGATTAGAGATCTGTTTCCTCAGGTTTCGCTACATAAAAACAACAAAAATCTTGGCTTTTCAATTGCTGCAAATCAAGCAGCAAAGTTTTCCAAAGGAGATTATATTTTAATTTTAAACCCAGATACACTCTTTAAAGATGACGTATTGAAAAAGTTGTTTGACGAAGCTAAAAATGAAGCCAGGCTCGGCGTTCTAGGGCCATCACTGATTTCTGAAAGTGGAACAGTTCATCGATCTTACTGGAGAGATCCAACCACACTAACAACACTTTTTAGCATTTTTAATTTAGATTTTTTAAATTTTTATAAAAACTATAATAATAGAATTTTTAAAAAAAAGAAAAAAGTTGATACTCTTTCAGGGGGAGCATTTTTTTTAAGAAAAGATGTTTTTGATAAATTAGGTGGATTTAATGATAGACTTTTTTGGATGGAGGACATAGATTTTTGCGTAAGAGCAAGGCAAGAAAATTATAGTGTACTCTATTTTCCTGAGGCGGAAGTGATTCATTTTATTGGAAAAAGCGCTGAAAAGAACATTAAGATTGCAATATCCAATCAATTGATTAGTAAGATTAAATTTTTCAAAATACATAAAGATAGATTTAGTTTTTTAGTTGTATTATTTGCTGTAACTATCATTTCGTCCTTGAAAACATTCGTATTGCTATTTCTTCTACCATTTTCACAATTAGGTAGAAAAAAATTCATTGCGTATGCATATACTTTAAGAAAAGTTTTATTCGATATTAAATCATACTATTAATTTTTTTTTGATAAACAGATAACTGATATTGAAAAACCAAATATTATCCACATTGGGAAAAAATATATAGTCGAGCTTGATGCAATTGCTGACGGTATAAATCCACATAAAGATAAAAATAGTGATTCGCTATAATATTTTAGGTCACCATCAATGCTTCTTTTTGATATAATAAATAAATTATATATCATTGAGGTAATTAAAAATGATAATAATAGTGCTGTAATTAGCCCTCCCTCTACGAGAATTTCTATCCAGAAATTATGCATAGATGTAAATCTACCCGCAACTGGCCCTATTCTTTCTTGATTTGCAACTGACCCACCAGCCCCTAATCCCAATCCATATGTTTTTTTAAATGCTAAAAGGCCATTTTCCGTTAACTCTCTACGCCATTGCAAAGATCCGCTAAGATCAATTTCACCAGTTAAGTAAAGAGTTGCAGCTTCTAACGAATTTGCTAATTCATTTATACGGGGATTTTCGCTTTCTTGTAAAAAAGAAACTCCAAAAATAAAAATAAATAATACAATGCTAGCTAAGAACAGAGTCCCTATTTTTTTTTTAATTAATATTAAATATAGAAAAAATATTGAAATTAATCCTATAAATACCGCTCTAGAAGCGGTCATAATAACAATTAGCGTTATTAAAAAAGGTCCACACAATTTTATTAAACTATTTTTAGAACACAAAAAAAATGGTAGAGAAATAGCCATGCATACTGCGAGGTCGTTTGTGTTCCAGTGAAAACCCGTAGGGGGACTTATTTTAGATAAAAAATAAATATTATCAAAATCGGAAAAATTGATTGGATCTTTTCCAAAATATGTCGCTAGTTGAGAATATGATGATATTGGCATTCGAAAACCCGTAAATGATTCAAGTAATGCAATTATCATTTCAATAATTATGAATATTGAAATAACCCTAAGTATGTTATTTAATTCAAAAAGATTTTTTGATAAATAAACGATACTAATTATCATTGAAATTCCGCAAAAAAGATAAAAAATATACTTTAGGCCAAGTTCCAAGCTAGGTGTCCATAAAAGAGATAATACATACCAGCTTAGTATTATAATAAATAAACGAATATATTTATTGGTAAAGATTTTAAAACTTAATTTATACGATTGATTTTTTAATTTAAAAAACCAAACAAAGCAAAGTAAAATAAGAATTAAGTGAAACAAGTAGAAATTTCCGTAACTCACCCCAACTCCCATTACCCCTGATGCGATAAATGAAAGAATTAATGTATTAATATTTAACTTCATTATTTTACCGCTAAAGAGAGTTCTATCTCTTTAATTCTTTTTGTATCAAAAACAACTTAAAGATTTCCATTATAACTATGGATATAGGTATAGCATATATCAAAAGCTTAGGCATCAAAATCAACAACATTAAAATACCTATTATATTACTATTGATTGATAATTGAGAAAGCTTCTTTTCTTTTCCTAAAATAATCATCCACTGATTTCCCCATACATAACTAAAAAGGTTTAATGGGAGTAAAAAACCAAATGCTCTTAGATAGCTACTTGCATCAATAAAACTTTCACCTAATATAAGCTCGATAACCTGCGTTGAGAAAAACCATATTATTACGAAAAATCCTAGTCCGATTAAAAATAAAAAGAAATTATAAATTTTAATTTTTTTTAGAGCTCTAGACTTGCTGATTGAATATTCACTTACTAAGAAAGGGAAAAATGATTCAAACATAGGAGTAAAAAGTGTGTTGAATGCCCTATGAATTTTAGCAACGCCATAATACAAACCTATATAAAGCGGACTAGCCAAATAACTCAGGACTAAAATGCCTACATTATTAAAAAAAGTAGGTAGAAAAACTATTATAAAATTATAATATGAAGATTTAATTATTGGTGAAACTTTTTTCAGCGCAAGAAGCTTAATTCTACCAATTTCTTTAATCATTATGAATATTTGAAAAATAGAAATAAATAAACTCGACAAGGCAATCAGTGTCAAATAAATCCAGGCATCGTTTGATGATTTTACAAGTAAAAATATTACCAAAAAGGCTAATAATCGAAAGGCTGTCTTTGTGATAACGATAGTTTTAAATTTTTGCTTCCCTTTAAAATACCATATCGGAATGAAGCTTTGAAAGATTGAATCAAATGTCACTATTAACAATAAAGAGGGTTTAGCTATAAATACTGGATGAGTAATAGCAATTAAAAAGGCGGCTAAAAAGATTATTGGTATTAAGCAAGCTTTAAAGGTAAATATTTGCTCCACTAAATATCTATCTTTTTTAAAACTATTTTTTTCAGCAAAAGATTTGGTTGCAGAGATTGTAAATCCAAATTCTTGAATTACTAAAAATACTATCCCAATTGATTGGGCCAATCCTATTTCTCCAATGAATGTTGGCCCAAAAATTCTAGCTAAAAAAGGAACTAAAAATAGTAGAAGTATTGAATCAAAAAAATTGGAAAAGTAAAGATAGATTGAATTAGCAAATATAGGGTGCTTAATTCTTCTAAAAAATTTTATCAACAACTTTTATAATAAATATGATTTTATTGAATCAAAAATAATTGAGCTTGACATGCCATCACCATAAAAATTAGTAGAAAAATCACACTTTTTATTTCTTAATAATTCAAGGCTTTTTAAAATAGATTCTGGTTCTGTAAGAATGCTAACCCCGCTTTTTATTAATTCAGTCCACTCTGTTTCAGTCCGCACAGTTAAACATTTTTTTTTTGCAAAGTACGCTTCTTTTTGAAGTCCACCACTATCAGTTATTACCAATTCACAATTATTTAATGAATTGAGTAGAGACAAATATCCCATTGGTTCTATAAAATCTATTTTTGATTTTATATTAAATTCGTTCAAAACCTTTATTGTGTGGGGATGAATTGGCATCAAAATTTTTGTATGATTATTTACTAAATCAAGGTTTGAAAAAATTGCAGAAAGCCTTTCTTTAGACTCAAGGTTCTCTCTTCTGTGTATAGTTGCCAAAATGTATCTATCAGTTAAAGGCTTTCTATCCTGCAAAGGTATAATTTTTTTAAAATTTAAGTAACAATCAAACAAAACATCGCCTGAAAGCACTACTCCATCAATAATTTTTTCTTCTCTCAGGTTATTAATTGCACTAACGGTTGGACAAAATAATAAAGATGATAAATGATCAGTAATTATTCTATTAATTTCTTCATGCATAAACCTATTCCAACTCCTCAATCCGGATTCGATGTGAAATATTGGTACATTTAATTTTGAGCCTGCTATAGCTCCAGCTAAAGTTGAATTTGTATCGCCATAAACTAATACTGCGCTAACATTTTCTTTTATAAGAATTTGCACTATTTCTAAAACCATTTTATCAATCATTTTTCCGCGACTATACTTGTTAATATTAAGATTATAAGAAGGGGCGGATAATTCCATTTCATCAAAAAAAACTCTTGACATATTAGCATCAAAATGTTGACCGGTATTGATCATTAGCTCATTAATATCCTTGCAAGAATCTACAACCCTTGATAAGGGTGATGATTTTATAAATTGAGGACGAGCTCCAATAATGGTAGCAAAAGTTTTTATCATTAAATAAGAACCACTTTATTGTTTTTAAGTAGATATTTACCGCAAGAACTTATTTCGCTATTACTAAAGTCAAGCTTAACTCCTTTTTTATCTACCCAACCAATGAGTTTTCCTGGATTTCCAACTATTAAACCAAAATCTGGCACATTTTTAACAACCACAGTACCAGCTCCTATTAGAGCATACTTTCCAATAGTATTTCCACAAACTATTGTAGCGTTTGCTCCAATAGTAGCAGATTTTTTTACTAAAGTTTTTGAATAAAACGTAGATCCTCTTTGAGGAAATTCAGAACGCGGCAGTAATATATTTGTAAACACCATTGATGGTCCACAAAAAACATAATCTTCTAATTCAACACCCTCATAGATTGAAACGTTATTTTGAATTTTTACGCTATCTCCTATCATCACATTATTACCAACATTAACATTTTGTCCAAGTGAACAGTTTTTTCCTATCTTGACATTTGACTGTATATGAGAAAAGTGCCATATTTTCGTACCCAAACCAATTTTAACATCTTTATCAACCACAGATGTTTCATGCAAAAAAAAATTTTTCTCTTTCATAAGCTATTCTCCCAAAAAAACTAATATTTAATTATCTTAATTATATAAGATGCAAAAAAACCAATCAATGCGAACAAAACTAAAAACAAAACTCTATTAGGAGAACTATATCTTGTTGCAGGAACGGCAAAATCAAGTATATGAAGTATTGGTGACTGTCTTACTTCCTCTATTCTTGCTAATTCGAGTTGTTGTTGAAGGGTTAAAAAAACCTCTTTTTTTGCTTCAACATCTCTAAAATATCTTGAAAAAACCATGAAAAGCTCTGGGGAATCTTCATAACCTCTATTCCTTTCTTTAAAAGTTTTTAATTCAAGTTCCGCTGATTCCAGTTCTTCTTTAACAATTAAAAGTCTTTCAGAAATAAATACTTTCTCTTTTGTTGATTGAGCTGAGTTCTCTTTCTGAATATAGTTTTGAACTTGTGAGCCGATAAAATTCGCTATTTCAGCAGATATAATTGGATCACTAAATGTAGTTTTAATCCTTATTAGTCCCGTTCTTGGATCTTCATTAACAGAAATATGATTTTTAAGCTTTTTCATCGCTATTTCAACAACTCTCAATGAATCGTACGTATCCTTAACCATAGATTTTTCCTCTTTGATTCGCCAAAGATCCTTAAGTTTTATATTTCTACCGTCTATTGAATTCCACTTATTTTTTAAAAGAGAGCTTGCAATTAGCCTAGACTCAACTAAGTCTGGTATGTTAAAGCTTTGATCATTTTCAAGATTTTTTATTCCAAAATTAAGCGCAAATGACTGAATTTGGCTCAAGCTACCCATTGAATCATTTTTTGCTGCGTAAAGCGATATTTCAGAATTGTAGTATTTTGTAAACAAAAAGGAGGTGCAATAGCCAAAAAAGGTTGATAAAATTGTTGCTAATAGTATTGTTTTTGAACCTCTAATAAAGATTCCATAAAGAACTTTAAAATCAATATAATTCTCATTTATAATTTTTGGTTTTGAGTCATGTTTGTTAAAATTAATAAAATCAGGAAATACTTTTTCAAGGCGATTTAAAACATCTGTATTTATTGCAGTATGACCTTTTTCATAATTAATTAAGGTAGCTCTTGAAACTTGCATTTTTTCAGCCATATCCTCCTGTCTTATATTATTTAAGAGCCTAAACTGTTTAATTTTCTTTGAAAGATTTTGGATTTTATTGACCGCTTGTTTGATTAGCTAAAATAGCTATCGAAAGTAATGTTGTTGCGATATTTCCTGCTTGACCTGCAACAATTGCAAATGCCTCCCAACCTGATGGTCCTTTTGAGGATCCATAAATCATCCTAGGATTGATTATTATTGTTGAACCTTCTGTGATCTTTGGATTTGACCAACGTGAATGAGGTTTTGAAACACCGTTCGGATAAACGACATATACATCTCTTGGTTCTGCAAAAGCGCTAAATCCTCCAGCTTTCTGTATATACTTTTTTATGCCGTATCGATTATTATAATTAAAATACCCTGGTGAATTAACTTCACCTCTAACTAGAACGAGACCTGTCTTTTTTAATACATTGAGACTATCATTGTGATTTAGAATAAATGAATCATGATCCCAGGCTATTTTCAGTGAATCTCTGAAAACTTCTACTCCATTCCGTAAAGCATATTCTGTATAACCTCCTGACATTTCTATTAATTCTTTTAAGGTTGTTAAATTATTTACGGGATAAGTGCCTGGTATATTTATCTCACCTGTAATTTTGACAGATTCAATTGACCTAAAATATTTTTTTGGAGTGAAAGTTAAATGGTCTCCACCTTTTAATTCAAATGAGTTTTCTTTGAGGTAGTCTACAGAAGATGATTCAACTTTGTTACCTTCTGGATTCTTTCTATAAATTTTAACTTTCGATAAATCTATTGTACTCATAAAATCTTCATATTTTTCACTGCTCGTGGATTCAAATAGTGTTTTGATCGTCATTCCTTTTTGATAAGGATACCTTCCGGGGTTTTTGATCTGGCCATCAACAAAAATAAAAGGGTCAATTTTATCAGCAATTGGAATATGGAGGCTGTCCCCATTAATTAACTTAAAATCAGCCATATTGTTTTTATTGACTAGAAATGCTTTTAATGTGCTATCTTCGTATCTATATAAAAAGAGGGATGGCATTGACCTTGTATCAAACCCAGATGAATACTTTACAAGATCTTCAACGGTTTCATTGAATGTTAGCTCATAATACCCCGGATTTCTTATTCTGCCTGATATCACAACAGTTGATTCACGCGGCGGTATAAAAACTACATCTTGATCCATAAGCCTTATATCGGACGTCTTATTTCCTAAAAAAATATAATCATATAAATCAATTTTAGCCAAAAGGTTGTCATTGCGAAAGATTTCTATATTCCTCAAAGAGCCAATATTTTTAACACCACCGGATTGAATTAAGCCAGAAATAACATTTGAGAAAGGATGAATTAAATGAACACCTGGTATATTAACGGATCCTACAAAATGAACGTTTAGTGATTTTAATTCACCTACAGTTAAATCTATAAATGATTTAGGGTAAGGCCCAATAAGAGTAGAGTACTTCTTAGAGTATTTAGAAAGAACATAAGTTTTAGCGCTGTTAAGTGACTTACCTCCAAGATTCATTAATCCAATGTCTTCAATGAATAATTGACCCTCTCTATTTATTTTTTTTGAATCATAAGATTCAACTTCCCCCCATAATGAAATAATAATTTCATCACCTGGGCCAAGAACATAATTTGAAGGTAAAGGCAAATTTTGCCAAAATGGTATAGAATCGCGTGAAGTCAAAACATCATAGCCAGCATATGGCATTTTTTCTACAGTATCTTTTATTGAATTTAATTCATCAAGAAGCTTTTGAGTGTTAACAAGGAGAGATTCAACGTCCTTACGTGAATATATAAGCTTGTCTGGTAATGCAGCACTACTAGCATTATTTTCAGCCTCCTGAATACTTCTGGGCTTTTGCATTTCCTGTCTTCTCAGAGCATTCTCATAATCTTTCTTTAATTTTTCAATTTCACCCAGGGTTTGTGAGTACAAGAATTCATTAAAAAATAGAATAAAAAACCAAAAAAATATATAAAACATCTTTGACATGTTTAAAATTAGTAATATTTGACATAATGTCAAAGATATTCATATTAATGTCAATAGGAGGATTCTGTTATTGAATAATATATTCAACATGATGTTAATATTTATAAAATTCTAAGGTCTACTGAAAAAATTAGGGATTTCGTTCTTTGTATCGATCCAGGGTTTCGTGTATTAGACCATATATTATCATTGTTATCAACAAAGCCATAATGCTCATAATATTCATTCTCATACTTTAGATGAAAAAACATTTTGTTGACTTTAAGAGATGTTGATATGCCTCCTTCAAACTTTATTTCTGGTGGAAAAGAGTAATTAACTCCATGTCTTTCGTAATTAAAAATAAATAAAAATGTAAAATGATCAATAATAACTCCTGAATAGAAATACAAATCATCAGAATCTGTACCGCTGTGTGCTGCCCACCTTCTACCTTTATAGGAACTATAGTCATACTTAATGTTTTGGTACCAATTAGGGGTGGGTTCAAGGTTGTAATATATACCTTGAATAAGTCTAGTATACTCTAGCCCAAAAACTAAATTGGGATTATTAAATAATTTTTTCTTTCGAAATCCAATGTTGGTACCAATTGAGTTTTCATTTCTAAAGTATTTATTATTACTAAAAGTAAATTTATTTGGGAAGCCAAACTCATAAAATAGTCTTAAATTAGACGAATTATTATAATATGATACAAAGTAATGACTTAGTTTGCCATTTGGAAGGATCTTGTTTTTTATGTTTAATGGTAACATAAACCAACTATCTGCTCTATACTCATCATAACCTCCTATTAAATAATTTATATTAGCTCCGATTTCAATTTTATTAATTTTAATATTCACCATTGAAAATGCCACTGCAAAATCATTTCCTATAGAATTTTTAAAATTTTCTGAAATCAAGTATTTATATTTTATAGAGCTATTTTTAAAGTACTTAATATCCCTGGTTAAGGATATGTACGTATGTTTGAATCCCAATGTGTTATTTGATAATGATAGGCTATTATGAATACCAGCGCCCCACCATGTATTCCAGTTTCCATGTCCAACTTCAAATGACTTAAATCGAAATCTAATTCCAGTATTTTTTAGTAGAATATTTGAATTTTGATAGTAATCATCATGCCGAACATCATTCAACTTACTGAATACGCCATTTTTAAGCACTGAACTGTCTTCGTAATATTTATTTATGCTAATATTTTGTGGCTCTGAGGAAATACTAAAGTATTTATTTTTGTATGAAAAATAAATACTTTTATACATGGTTATTCCTTTTGGAGCGTATAAACCATTATAGTTTTCAAAGTTTAATAAATTATTATTTAATACAAAATCATTCGAAAAAAAAATGTCTACTTTGCTTAAAAAATTTGATTCGTTTTTAACTTTAAATTTATTTTCATGAATAATCTTTTTTGTAAAGTTCATGTTTGTAAAATTCTGAGCACTTACAAAAAATGATTCTGAGATTGAAAAAAAAATAAAAAATAAAATTATAATTAGATTGTTAATTGCTTCGATCCATATTAGATGTTAAAAGAAACTCCAAACCAACCTATTAAACTATCTGAAATTCTATATTCAATAAAATTTAGATTATTAATTGTTTCATACTCCAGATTAACAAAAAATCTTTTACTTTTAGAGATATTTTTGTAAAACGTGAAGTCTATTTCGACAGATTTTTCAGGATAAATTTTAGATTTTATACCTCGTCTTTCAATTCCATAACTAAAAACATAGCCTTGATATTCATTGTAAATTGATACCATAAAAATCAAATCATCTGATGAAGTGCCTGAATGAGCCCCCATCCTCCTTGATTTATATGTAAAATGGTCATAATCGCTTTTTGTATAAAAACTATGAGCGTTAGGGTCGCCTCGATAAAATAATGGGTTAAATGTATTTGAGGTTTTTAAAGATAAATATTCTGTCAGGAATGATATCTGAAAAGGATAAAAGTTTGAATTTTTTTGTAAACCGATTTGATACCCAAGAGTATGGTCCCAATGTGCTTTTAAATCTGATAAGTTTCCTCGTGCATCATCGCTTGCAAGTGATACAAATATATTAAGATTATCCTCAGGAAAAGTAAGTTTAAAATATCCTGACAATACTTGATCCCAAATATCAAAACCGGGAGTACCATCCTGTGTGTACCTATAATTCCTTTTAGATCTCGAAAAAAGGGGTTCGAATACAAGCGATACTGCATCGTTAAAATTCCACTTATCAATACCAACCGTGTTATTTTGAATTTGGTCACCTGATAAATATGTTCTCTGAAAACCTAGCTCAATAATCGGGTCAGAATTATAAATAAATTTAGCATTTAAGCCTGAAAAATATAATTGTTTATCTGACTGGCTTTGGTATGGCATAATTAGTAAATCAAAAGCATAAGATATTTTTTTAAATTTTAAAGTTTTTAGTGTGCCGAAAGTATATGATATTTGACTAGGTGAATTGGAGCTTAATACAATGCTGGAATGACTGCCAGGACCCCACCAATGGCTCATTTTACCATAACTTAAACCTATGTATTTGTAATGAATTGAAATTCGTGATTGCCTAATTCCCATTTTTTTTTCTTTAAATTGATGGCCGCTTAAATGATGATTATTGTAATCAAATGTTTCAGCTGGTTTAGTTTCATCATTTAAAGATTTATGATTAATTAAAAATGGCTCAAGCTCAACAAAAAAAAATTTTGAAGAAAAAGAATATCTGGAGCTAAAAAATGCAGAATATTTTCCAGGGCTAGTAATTTCTGATTGATTCTCTAAATTTGCGTGTCCGCTATTAAACATTCCATGAAAATTAAAGGATAGGCTCATCCCTGGCTCAGGAACAGTACCTGTTAAATAATTAATCTGATTATGTAGTTTGTGAAAATTGTACAATTCAGGGGATTTTTGTGTAAAAATAAAGCTAAAAAAAATATTTATAGCGAAAAAAATTAATTTTTTCATTAGTGAGAAATATTTTTCTTAAAAACAACTACATATAAAGTTTTAAATAGAATTCTAATATCAAGAAATAAGGAATGATTTGCATAATAATAAGCATCTAATAATGCTTTATCTTCAACTGAAATTTTATCTCTTCCGTTTATTTGGGCCCATCCTGTTATGCCAGGTTTATATTTATGTAATGAGTATTTTTCTCTTTTTTCAATAACGTCTTTCTCATTAGGAAGGCATGGTCTGTAGCCAATTAAGTTCATATCCCCTTTGACTACATTGAATAGTTGAGGAAGTTCGTCTATGCTATATTTTCGTAAAATTTTACCCGATAAAGTTAGTAGCGACTTAGGATTAATAACGTGTGATTTAGGAATATCACCAACTCCATTTAACATTGTCCTGTATTTAAACATGTAAAAAATAGTATTTCCTTTGCCAACTCTTTTTTGTTTATAAAAAATTGGGCGACCATCAAAAAATAAAATAATTAACGGTATAAAAAGCATAATAGGAAATAATAAAATAAAAAAAATAATACTAACTATCTTCTGAAACATTTTAATTCAATTTAGGGGTTAAATATTTTGTGTTTAGGTAATTTTCGGAAAAAATATTTATAATGATTTGAATTTTGAAATAATATTGCTAGTACTGTGAAAATAATAATCATTATATCGTTAAAAAATGAATTATTATGAAAATACCAATTTTCAATACTTGCTTTAAATGGCACTATTTCATTTCTATAAAAATCATTTGACTCTTCATTATTTTTTGCTAAAAATCTTTCTTCATCTCTAAAAATAATTGAACCTATGCTTGACAGACCAGGTTTAAGCTTAATAATATTTTTTTTATATTTTTCTGGTATCATATTGTGCTGATTTAAAACAAGGGGTCTTGGCCCCACTACGCTCATATCTCCTTTCAATACATTAAATAGTTGAGGTAATTCATTTAATTTTGTTTTTCTAAGAATTTTTCCAAAAGGCAAAACTCTTGGGTCGTTCTTTAAAGTTATATCGCCTGCTCCTATATTTGGACTATTCTTCTTCATTGTAACAAATTTAATAAGCCTGATTTTTTTACTGTTTTTACCAATTCTTTCCTGAAAATAAAAAATTTCTCCCTCGCCTGTAATTTTAAGCACAAAAATAATAATTATACAGATCGGTAGGAAGATAATGATAGCAATTAGTGAAGAAAGTATGTCAAAAAGCCTTTTCATTTAAAGATCATAAAATTTTGCTTGGGGGTGAAAAACCACCATCTTTAATCTTTTTTCCAGACGAAAAGAACTCTTTATACCAATTTACAGTGTGCTTTAAGCCCTCAATCCATTTTACCATTGGCTCATATCCTAAAAATTTAGTTGCTTTTGAAATATCTGGACATCGTCTTGAAACCGATCCGGGATATGCCTCTGCAGCAATATATGAACCTTTATAATTCATTATAGATCCTACTGACCTCACTAATTTATCAACAGTAATTTCTTCAGGAGCTCCAATATGAAAAATCTCTTGATTTGAATTATTGCTCTCCATACACATTATAGTTCCAATTACGGCGTCTGTAATATAACAAAAAGCTCTAGTTTGTTCAGGTCCATAAATTTTAAATGGATCTTCATTCCCATTAAAAAATCGTTCAACTAAATGTGGAATTACATGGTTAAACCCCATTCGAGGTCCAAAAATATTTTGATATCGGACGATTGAAACTTCAAAATTAAATACTCTGGCAAAGTTTAAAAAGGCAGACTCGCCTAGCATTTTTGTCACAGCATATGTAAATCTAGGATGTGCAATATCTGCGATTGACAGTGGAACTTTTTCTGAGGTAGGAACGTCATAAGAAAACTCATCCGTTGTAGACGCATAGCATTCACTAGATGATGAAAATAATGCTTTTTTGATTTCGTTTTTTTGTATCCATTCTAATGTATTTTGAATAATGGATGTATTAATCCTAATAACTTCATCAGGATACTTAATACACTTATTGACCCCAACAACAGATGCTAACATATATAGATTATCATAGGTTTTTTCAAAAGAGTCAAAAGAATTTATATCAGTTAAATCACAATCGATAAATTTTATAGGATAATCTTTAATAGTTTTAATTAGGTAGTCATCCTGAGATTTATTAGAGAGAATATCAGCAACTGTAACATCGTAGCCTTCTTTTTTTGATAAAGATCTTGCTATCTCTAACCCAATAAAGCCTGCTCCACCTAAAATTAGTATTTTTCTCAATTAATTTTATCCATTTTTTGTATCTTTAATTTACAAATCTCCTCTACCAAGAACCTTTATTGAATGATACTTGCTCAAGTTGCTGATATTTACCTCAGATAATAAACCAATAGTATCATAGATTAATATTGGTTCAAGTTTAGCAATTTTTTTAATAAAGTTATCATTTTTATACATGCTATGCGCTGCAGAAATAATGATAATATCTGCCGGAATATTAATTATTTTATTTACGTCACTTTCTACATGTATATTTTTTTCATTCCAATAATCTACATAAGGATCGTGACAAGATATTTTACATTGATCTTCCATTAGATATGTATGCAACTTTTCAACGGGGCTAGACCTAGTATCACCAACATCGCCTCTATATGAAACTCCTAAAAGAGTCACTCTTTTATTTTTAACATCAATATTTTTTTTTAAATATTCATAGGCAAAAAAAGGCATCTGGTCATTGATGTTTACAGCATGCTCGCTCTGCAAGAGAGGCTTTCCTTTTTCAAATATTTCTTTTTTTGACCAACTTGCAAGCAATGAATCTTTAGTTAAACAATAACCACCAACGCCAATACCGGGAAACATCATATTATTATGGGTTGGTCTTAGTTTAATAGCATTTATCACGCTATATAGATCAACATTTGCAGTTTCCGCAAAACGTGACCACTCTACCATAAAAGCAATATTCATTGCTCTATATGAATTCTCTAATACTTTAGCCATTTCAGTTGCGTTTGTGTTTGATAATCTTGTTAATGGATATTTATTTGTTTTAATTATTGTTTTAAGAAAGTCTTTTACTGCAACTTCGCTCATTTGATTAATTCCTGAATAAACTCTATAAAAATTTCTTATTGAATCAACATAATCAGGACCAGGCATCACTCTCTCATATGAGTGACCAATTTTTATTTTTTTTGTTGACAAATCTCGATCTTTAAGGCATTGAAATATTATAGGTTTTACAATGTTTTTACAAGTTCCAGGAGGTACTGTGGTTTCAATAAGTATTAGTGCATTTTCTTTGCAAAAAGCACCTATTGTTTTAATTGCTTTTTTAAATGGCTTAAGATCAACATTATAATCTACAAGTTTTCCATTAAAGCTATTTTTTTTATCAACATCTAGGTTGACATCAACTATTATAACATTAGCATATTTGAAAGCTGAAGAATCATGCGTTGCAATGAAATTGCCTTTTAGTTTTGCAGAGCCCAGCAATTTATCAATGCTAGGGTCTTCTGCTTTAACGGGGAATATACCAGAGTTTAATTTATCAATTATCTTGTTTCCAAATTTAGTATCTCTATCAATTCCAATTACTGCATAATCACCTCTTAACGCATTTGAACAAACCATAGACATAACTGATCCAACAAAACCAAGGCCCTGCACCGCCACAACTTCTTTGTTTTTATTTTTTTTTAAAAAATTTTCTATTTTTTTCACAATTTTATAGACCTATAGCCTTCGAAATTTGCGGAATAATAATATCAGATGAAAATGTATTCACGATATGTTTTCTAGCTTCTGCGCCCATACTATTTAATAATCTCTCGTCATCTATTATTTTTAATATCTTGTTTGATAACGCTGAAGCATCATCACATTTTATTAAGAATCCAGTTTCATTATTTCTAACTACATCTCTACAGCCAGGAACATCCGTAGCTATCACAACTCTAGAAAAACACCCTGCTTCTAATAGTACTTTTGGCAGCCCCTCTCTTAAGCTTGGCAAGACTATTATTCTTGAATTAATATAGTAATCATCAATATTATCAACTTTTCCATACCAATTAATTAGACCTTTTTCTTCCCAGAGCTTCACTTGGCCTTTGCTTATTGAAGATGGATTTTCAGTATCAATTGGTCCAATTAAATTAAACTCAATATCATTTCGTATTTTCTTTACCTTTTTAGAGGCATTAATTATTGTTTGAATACCTTTTTCATAGATCACTCTTCCGATGAATGTTACATTTAGCTTTTTACTTAATTCTCCACTACTTTTTGAGGGGCAATCGATACCTGAACCAGGAACTACAGCATACTTTATTCTATTAAATTTTTTTTTGCCAACTAATAATTGCCTATCAGATTCATTTTGAAAAATAATTGTTTGATTAAAAAATCTAAAAAGAAAATGATATACTTTAGTAACAATAAACCTAATTAGCTTATTCTTAAAATTTTCTTGTATGAAAACGGAGCCAAGACCTGTTATCAAATTCCCAACTTTACAAGAGATAAACTTTGATGCCACTGTTCCATAGATTACTGGCTTTATAGTAGCGTGAATAACTAAAAATGGATTTTGTGATTTATAAATTTTAATTAGACTAAAAATATTTTTGACCTCACTAAAAATATTTTTTCCACTTCTTGATATATTCCAACTAATTATTTCAATATTATTATCTACCAGTAAATTGCCAGCATTTGACCTTTCTGGAACAACACATTTAACCTGGTATTCTAAATTCATAAGATGCTTGATAAGAGGTAACCTGTGTTTAGCCGTAAACTCGTGACCGTTTAAAACAATAAGAACTAGTTTTTTATTTCGTGTCATAAGCTATTGTTTTATGATGCTTGTGTATATTTTTTCGAGATCAGAGACTTTATCTTTTATTCTAAAGTGCTTGAGCGCTCTAGATTTGCCTTTTTTACCAAAAAACCTTCTTTTTTCATCGTTCTGAATTAGATAATGCAACTTTTCGGTCATACTATTTACATCGTTGATATTTGACAGCAAACCTGTTTCATTGTCAATAACCAATTCTCCAACCCCGCCAACATTTGTTGATACAACTGGAATTGAACTTGCCATTGCTTCTAAGATTGATCCAGGAAGACCCTCCCAAAGTGAACCCAACAGAAAAATATCGGTACCAGCTAGAATTTCTGGAATATCCGATCTTTTTCCAAGAAGCTCAATATAATCCTCAAGATTATTTTCCTTGATTTTCTTTTGGATATTTAACTTTAGATTCCCATCTCCTACAAAAATAAATTTAAAGCCCGAACTCTTCTCTTTAAGCTTTCTACATACTTTGATTAGAAAAAAATGATTTTTTGCTTTTCTAAGATTTGCAACGCAACTAATTATTATTTCATTATTTCGAGAATATTTTTGACGGAAGCTTGATTCAATATTTTCAAATCTTGTAATATCAATTCCATTGTGAATAACTTTAATTTTATTTGAGGAAATTTTTTCTCTGTCTATTAATATTTTCTTAGCAATTACACTATTGCATATATATTTATCTACAAATCCAGATGTGATTCTATCTAGCCAACAGTGATAAGATTTTCTCCAACTGTCAACACTATTTTGACTGTGTATTATTTTTGTATTGTTAAAAAAAATTGAAGCTAGTCTAGCTATTAAACTAATTCGTAATCCACTAGTATGAATTATATCATACTTATTTTTTTTTAGAATAACTATCAATCGAAAAAATGAAAATAATAAATTTGTATTTAAATGATATACTTGTTTAAATCCATGCTTTAAATACATATCGCTTACTGGGCCTTTATTATTTAAAAAACACACACTAATATCAAAAAAATCTTTATTTATTTGTACATTTTTATAATAGCTCATTAGCTCTGTACCACCAAAGTCAGTACCTGTTTGCAAAGAAAGTATTTTAATCATTTCATTTCTAATGAATTAATTTTATGGTAATTAACAATTATCAATGAAATGATTAAAGTTGTAATTACAATATTTGGAAACACAAAAAAAGAATGGTAGTGCCAATTCGCGATTATTAAAGTAATCAAGAAGAAGGGGTAGCCTTTAAAGCGAAGATCTTTTGATATACAAACTTTTGAATAATGATTTAATTTAAATGAAGTATATATAAAAATTATTGTTCCAAAAACTCCTAAAGAAAAGAAAAGGTTCAGCAGTCTAAACTCTGATTGAACAAAACCGCTAAGCCTGCCTTCGCCAATAATCGCAGTCATAAAATATACCATACTGGAGTGGTTATTATTATAACTTAATTGAGTAAATATTTTTAAGACATCAATAAATGGAATACTTGCTATTATATTAATATATCCAATTATTATTGTGTAAGCTATTGGAGCTACTATTAATAGCATTGGAATAGCCATTCGCTTTGAAATGAAAATTAAAATAAAAAATAAAGCTATTATTGAACTTAGGCTCGAAATAAAAATGAGTACGATAAATGAAAATAAAAATTTATAATATTTTTTTATAGCAAAAAAATATGCTGCTATTGATGCAACTAGTCCTCCTGATGCATACGGGGTTCCAGAGACTCCACTGATACGAGTTATCATTAAATTATCAATACCAAAAAGCATAAAAAGCTTAGTTGCTCCTCTTGCGCCTATGTTTGGAACCCCTGTCTTATCTTCAATGTAGCTATAATCAATAATTCTCCAACTCAAAAAAATGTCAAGAATACATAAAGCCTGAACTACGACTATAGAAATCATTACTGTATCTATAATTTTTATCCAATTTAAATTTTGATTTTCTAAAATATAAATAAAAAAGCAGATGCAGTTCAGTATTATTACACTAAAAAGAAATTGAGAATCGAGAAATCCATTGAGAACTAAAGAATTTAGATTTATTGATAATAAACCAGCTAAAGCAAAAATTATTTTATTGTGTCTCTTCTTTGTTAGAATCAAAAATATAGATAAAAGAAAGAAGGATATAAATAAAACATAATGGAGATTCCATATAATAGTAATGGTAAAAATTGATCGTATTACTCTCCATGAGCAAATAATAGAAATCAAAAAAATAACAAAATATTCTTTATAGTAATTTTGAGTATAATTTTGATACATATTTTATTTTGTATTTATCTAATTTACTTTTTTCGGGCGATAAATTTTTAAAATCATAACTAATTGATAATCGTATAGCATGAATGAGACTTTCTAAATTCCCTTTTTTAAATAATAGCCCATATTCTCCATTATTAATAATTTCTTTTGGTCCACCTGAGCAATCTGAAACAATAACCCTTGTACCAGAGTACAGCGCCTCAACAACGACATTTCCAAAACCCTCCCAATCTGATGAAAGAACGAAGCAATCAGCTTTCTTATAGTATGGGTATGGATTCTCAACGTAGGAGATAATATCAATATAATCTACTATTTTTAAAGTGTTAATAAGTTCAGTTAAATTTTTCCTTTCAGGTCCATCTCCAATTATAATCAATCTTAAATTTTCATTATTAATAATGAGTTTTTTAAGCGTTTTAATGAGTAAGGGATAATTTTTCTGAGTTCTCAATTTACCAACAGCGAGTAAAGTTGTGTAATCACCATTTAGCCACTTATGATGAACGTCTTTACTCATCAAGAAATCGATATTTTTTGGTATAACCGGATTATTTATTACTATAATTTTATCTTCATTTTTAACTATGCTATTTTTTATCAAATCATTCTTAGTATCTAAAGAATTAGCAATTATACTATTTGCTCTTTTATAACTTATCTTCATTAAAAAAAGGTAAAATACCTTTTTCATTCTATTCATTTCATTCAGCGCGTTGAGTGTATTTGCTTCTCTAAAAATTAATTTATTTTTTTTAAAAAATGAAGATAGAGCAACAACGATATTAACATCACGAATTACAGATAATGTTGAGATTTTTTTATTTTTCAAAAAATAAAAAAATAATTTTGGTATAGCATAAATTGTTTTTACGCAATTAAATCTAATTACATTTACATTGGTGTGCTTAGGGGCATTTAATTGATTTAATTCTTTTAGGATTATGAAGTCAATAATTGCGCCTTCTTTTGCGAAGCTATTAGCAAGATTCCTTCCAATTATTTCAGCTCCACCTGAGCTGAGTGATGGAACAATAATTGTTATTTTTTTATTATTAAGCTGAATAATATATGATCATCTAACGCTGCTAGCATAAGATTTGAGCGAATTCTAAATGATTTCGTATTTAATGGGTTGATTGAAAATGATGTTGGGTGGACTGAAACTTTCTGATTAAAGTTTTTAAATAAACTGTCAAGTTCAGCTTTTCTATAAAATTTGATATGAGTTTTATCCTGCTTAATTGCTAAAGGAAGTTGCCCTAAAATAATTCGCAGACGGCTAACGAATGAAATAATATTAGGAATGGAAAAAATTACTAACGAACCATTTTTTGAGATTCTAATAATTTCTTTAATTAGATTCTCAGGACTTCTGATGTGCTCTAAAACCATTAAACATAGTATTATATCATATTTATCATCTTTAGTATTTAGTTTTTGATGCTCTAAATCAACATCATAAATATTATTACATAATTTTTTACATTTTTCTAAAACAACTTTTGAAAGATCTGCACCATCAACCAAAGATGCCTCGTGATTTTTTAAAAAGGTTATCCATCTACCAGTTCCTGGTCCTATATCAAGACATGATTTATCTTTGATTTTATAATTATGAAGTAGTTTAGTAATAATTTTATCACGTCTACCCATTTTTCCATCAAAATCAGATAATTCAGCTTTTGGCTTTGATGTCATGATTTCATCAAAATGTTTTTGATTGATATTACTCATCTATTTTTTTCTAATTTTTTAAAACAATAACATCCATATGCGTATGGATTTTCATACTTATTAAACTCTGATAAATTAACAATTTTATCACTGAAAGCATAAGCTTCATCCACAAGAGTTAAACCTTCAAAATATGAAATGAAAGTATCTCGTTCAAAAACACGATGAGCGTTAAAATATTCTATATTTTTTCCGCTGCCCATTTATCTTGAAAAGTATATCTACCGCCTATGGTTCCTGTAAATTCTTTTCTATCGTTTATTCTTGGATAAAACTTAACTGAAAATTCAGGTCCAGATTTATAATTAAAATATTCAATGACTGTTCTTAAATAGCTAAATAATACTCTATGCGGTTTTTTAAGTATATCTTTCGTAAGAAAAGGACTTATAAATAATTTTTTTAACATACATTTTGCTCCTATTAATTAATCGTATATTTAAGAGAGTAATTATTCTATTTGTTTTATAAAATGATCAGTAAACTTAATCAAGCCCTTGTTTGATATTGAGCTTAAATATTTTTCTTGACCATTTTTTGCTATTCTTTTTCTTTCTAGTGAATCGTTTATATAATGAATCAACTTATTTTCTAAATCATTAAAATCCCAATCAATAGGAACGTACGTTTCATTTGGAACAAAAATATTTGGCCAAGTTTCCATATGGTCCATTCTTGGTTTAAATAGGCATGCTCCATAGTAAAAAGCTTCATAATCTCTAGCCCCTAACTCTCCCCACCCAAAGGGGCTGGGCATTATCATCGAGTCTTTCATTTTTCTTAAAAAATCTTTTTGAGAAAGTCTTTCTCCTTGAATTAAAGAATTTAGATTGTTTTTTTTAGAGATTCTATTGAGCTCTTCAATCATTTTTATTCTGTGAAAAGATATGATTTCTTCAGATAGATTAACAGAGGTTTTAAGAAAAAAATTTATATTTCTTTTTTTATCATATATATGGGGGTTTGATAATCTGTTATAGTTCTTATCAGGGAAAAGTCTGTTATAAATACTAAAAAATTTTCCAAAAGAATTAATAACATCACCTAATCCTATGTTCCAACCCACTTTTAATTTTGCTTCATCTTCAATATTTAGTGGATACATTTCAGAAAATTTTCCATCATAATTTATATTATATTTTTTATGATAGAAATCTGTGAAAATTCTTCCACCAATAAATTTCTGACGGTAAAGGCTTTTATCTTTAAATATCTGCTTTTTAAGATATAGATCAATAAAAGGCATTAATTCAAAGTGTGTTATTGAGGTGCTATCTGAGTTGTCAATCCATATTATCTTCTTGCAATTTTTTCTGCATTTTTTAATAAAATTAATTGTTTTTGAATTATTAGAAAGAATTCTTTCTGTCTCATTAATTTTATTAAACAGATATTTTGATAGAATTATTAAAATATCACATTCAATTTTCTTAGGGTTGGTATTATTTGAAATTTTAATATTGTACCCTTTTTCAAAAAGAATATTTTTTGCCACAATTAAAGGCATATTTGTATAGGAGTATATCCTGGATTGACCTGAAATGAATATAATTTTTTTCATGATTATGAAAATTATTGCTTATTCAAAAACACTCCATTTAATTTATAAACATTCCCATAATACCCATTAACTGCAGTGGAGAATTAACACTTGGAAACTGTAGTACAAAATCATACACTAAAAAGTATTTATATATAAATAGGTGATGTCCTGTATACTTCTTTCAAGCATGCTGCGATTTTCTCAATCTGCTTATCGTTTAATTCTGGATACATAGGTAAAGACAATATTTTATTTTTATAATCATAAGATATAGGAAAATCAGAAGGTACATGATTTAAATACTTATAAGCATTTAAATATGGTAACGGGGTTGGGTAATGTATGGCAGATGATATACTTGCTTCTTTTAATTTTTCTTGAACTAAAGAACGATCGGGAGTCCTAATAACATATAAATGAAAAACATGTTTTACATTTTGGCGAATCTTTGGTACAATAATACTAGTTATATTTTGTAAATAATCATGATATTTCAATGCATTTAAATATCTCGCTTCACTCCATGAGGTAATATGTTTAAGTTTGACAGATAAAACTGCTGCTTGGAGCCCATCCATTCTACTATTTGTTCCCTCAATGTCATGGAAGTGTTTTTTTAAAGCCCCATGATTAGCAAACATTCTCATTTTATCTGCTAATTTATCATTCTGAGTTACAATGGCACCAGCATCTCCATAGGCACCTAAATTTTTCCCTGGAAAAAAACTGAAAGTACCCGCATCTCCAAATGTGCCTACTTTTTTCCCATTCCATTCAGCGAAGTGAGCTTGAGCACAATCTTCGATTAAAAATAAGTTATATTGTTTACATAATTTTGTAATAGCATCTAAATCAGCGGGCTGACCAAATAAATGAACAGGGATTATAGCTTTTGTTTTCTTTGTTATTGTTTGCTCAATTTTTGAAACATCAATGGTATAATAGTCAGGGTCTATATCAATAAAAACTGGTTTAGCTCCTGTTTGACTAATTGTTTCGGCAGTTGATATCCATGTATTTGCAACTGTAATAACTTCATCACCAGGACCTACACCTAAAGCTTTTAACGTAATATAAATAGCATCAGTCCCATTAGCGCAACTAATAACATGTTTTACACCATAAATATTTTTATAATCATCTTCGAATTGATTTACATATTTACCTTTTATAAAAGCCGTTTCATTAATAACACTTTGGATTGCTTCATCTATCTCATTTTTTATAGATGCATATTGTTTTTTTAAATCTACAAATGGGATACCCATTATAATTTTTCCTTATTTTATTTTAATGATTCTGGCTGGATTACCAACAACTATGCCATTGTCTGGCACATCTTTTGTAACAACGGATCCTGCACCCACTTCAGCATTTATTCCAATTGTTACAGGAAGTAATGTTGAATTACTACCAATAACAGCACCTTTTTTTATGTTTGTTTTTTTCCATTGATCCGTTGAGCCCGTTCGACGGAATGAAGGTGGATGTAAATCGTTAATAGTCATAACGCCGTGGCCAATAAAAACATTATCTTCAATAACAACAAGAGCACAAATAAATGAATGACTAGAAATAGTTACATTGTTTCCAATAATTACATCATTCTGAATTTCAGTATAGGAACCAACAGTACAATCTTCTCCTATTTTACAATCGTATAAGTTAGAATAGTGCCAAATTTTTGAACCTCTACCAACTACAGCATCTTTGACAATAGCTGTTTTTGCTTTAAAATATTTCATGATGACTGTTCCAAAATTTTAACCACCTTTGCAGCATGGGTTACATTGGTCAAACATTTGGTTCCATTAATGATGCAATCAACAAAATGGGCAATTTCCGTTTTTAACGGTTCTACCCATTTAATCTCAGGAATAATGATATCTCCGGAACGATGATTAAAAGAAAAAGAGCGCGGATCATCAAAATCCATATTCTGTCCTAACGCTGCTATACGGTCGATACCTTTATCATAAATGGTAATCTTATTTTCAGCAATATCATCATAAACAACCATTTTTTCTGATCCCACTACTGTCATCCTTCGGATTTTGTGAGGATCCAACCAGCTTACATGTATATTTGCCAGGATGCTGCCAGGATATTCTATATTCATAAACACTACATCGTCAATTCCATTTTGCACATAATCCATTCCGTTTCGCATTACATGAACAGGCTCAAGCTCATCTAACCAATATTGAATAATACTAATATCATGAGGGGCTAAATTCCATAAGGCATCCACATCATTTCTAATACGACCCAGGTTTAACCGCTGGCTGTATATATAACGAATAGTGCCTAATTCGCCTGCATCAATCAAGGTTTTAACATACTGTACAGCTGAATTGAATAAGAAAGTATGCCCCACCATGGCAACAAGATTTTTTCTTTCTGATATTTTTCCTATCTTCAGAACTTCCTCCGTCGTCGTGGCCATCGGTTTCTCCACAAGGATATGCTTACCAGCATTTAAAGCCTTAATAGCCAAATCATAGTGTGTTTTAACTGGAGTAGATATAACAACCGCTTCAATTTCAGGGTTATTAATAATATCTTCAACATTATCTGTTGTTTGGACGCTGGGATAATGGGATTCTACAAATTGCCTTCTCTCTTCAGAAAGGTCTACAACGGTTGTTAATTTTACATTCGTATTAGAAACCAAGTTTCTCAAAAGATTTGGACCCCAATACCCTACACCAATTTGTGCTATGTTCATTTTTTCCCTTTCATAAACCTGTTTTAAATTTTATTAGTGGGCAAATATATGATTGATCTGATTGGTAAAAATCATGAGGTAAATACTCTTCAGCTAGTGAAAATGCTACGTAGCAAACTTTTGATCCTTGATCAATAAATTTTGCAATGCTTGCTCCAAATCTGAACACAACATTGTCAGTGTTTAGCACTAAAATAAGTATAATTTTTTTCATGGACTACTAAGGAGTTGTTTGTTCAATACTTTCCATTTATTGATGATCATTCCCATAACGCCTCTGCCTTGTGGAGGGCAATTAATGTATGGTATCTGAAAAATAAATTCCTTCAGTGAAAAATATTTAAAGGCAAAAGAGTAATGACTGAAATATGAAAGATATTTAATCAATCTAAATCTTTTTGGTAAAACAGCTGTGAACTTATCTATTAAAACTATAATTGCACCCATTCGACCGGGGAAAGTTCTTGGTTTGATATCAGGTAAATTTGTAGAAAAGACTTTCCTATAATCATACCAGCTTAAATACTGTTTGTATAGAATTTGTTTAAATCGTAATTCATTTGAAATATTGTTCCAATATCTACAAAACGTCGGCTCCCATAACGGCAACTCCCATCTTAAATCAAAGTATTCATAGACTCTCTGCCCATTTACAACATATTTTGACTGTCGCTCTTGCCATTCCCAGCTTTCATAAAGAGAACAAAAATTAGTTTCGATATCAGGTCCGTTATTTAAATCTTCAAGTTGACTTTTT
>MDTB01037420.1_pt1 | contig 30065 bp, 27 predicted proteins | sample 811161 | NCBI WGS metagenome assembly MDTB01 (sample SAMN05326650, study PRJNA326480) | marine metagenome | isolation source: seawater | place: Mediterranean Sea | collected 2009 | reverse complement strand
TGGGCAAAACCCCAAGTACCATCCTCGAACCTACCATAGGTCAGATTGGTCAAGTGGTGCTTGATATATTCCTGTGATGTGAGCTCAGTGCCAGCCATATAGCGTCAACGTCTCTATCTACACTTTTTGTCCATCTTCAACAATTGATACGCCGATGACGCATCCGTTATTCATCCTTCTTTTTCACCGAGCGCCCCAGTCAAGCGCGCTGGCGTCGGTACTCACCAAGTGGCACCAAAATGTAGGCACCGAAGGTAAGTGCCAGCACCCCGAAGTACCATCCGGCGGAAAGCGGATGCACAAACCTAAACGTCATCAACATTACTAAGATGGTCAGAGCCCACTTGCCCGCTTCCGCAATCAACATCTGGACCACCGCCCGATGTGCGACATCTGGTCCGTCCTGCACTGATACATCTTGTCCCGCCTGGAGCCGTAACCCGCAGTAAAGTCCAGGCAGCAAACACGTCAGTCCGCCCGCCAATCCCGAGTATGCCCGGACCCAACCCACGTTGGACGATCCTATGAAGAGTCCTGTCAACAGCGCCGCAATGACCATGACCAATATCAAAAGCCCCTGAACCGTGACAATCTTCATGACTGGTTCAACGTTCACTGATGACTCGCCAACGACACATCCGGATCCCGTTTCTTCGTCCGTCAATTCGCTCCCACGGACGTTTTGGATCGACATCCCACACTAGAAGACGGCCCTCAAATTCGGCGCGGTGAGTATAGTTGCAGTTGTCAGGCCATTCAATGGAAATACACCTGTAAAGGGGTTTTCAGAACGATTTTCCATTCAAACTTTCGGTGATTTGGTGTCCGCACCACGACAGACTCGTCTTGGACTATCGACAGTCAGCGGTCAAGGTCGCCAAAGTGTTTCAGAATCCCATCGAGTTCATCGAGACTGTTGTAGCTGACCACCAGTTTGCCGCGGCCACGTTTGCTGTGTGAGATGACTACTGGTTGGCCCAACCGCTGGGACAACTGCTCTTCCAGTCGCATTGTATCCGCATCCTTTTTCTGGTCGCTTGCGGATGTCCGAGGCGTCGTCAATTTACGTGTTAACGCTTCTGTCTGGCGCACCGACAGCCCGTCATTTACAACAGTTCTTGCAACCTCGGCCTGGCGTTCAATGGGCAGCGAAAGTAGTGTGCGTGCGTGCCCCATCTCAAGATCGCCTGCCGCCAGCATCTCTTGAACGGCAGCTGCAAGATTCAGGAGCCTGAGACTGTTAGACACCGTCGCCCTATTCATCCCAACGACACCCGCCACCTGCTCGTGAGTCATATCAAATTCGTCGATCAATCGGCGCATCCCCAGAGCCGACTCCAGGGGATTGAGATCCTCACGTTGCAAATTTTCGATCAGCGCCATGGCGATCGTCGCTTCGTCATCAACTTCCCGAATAACAACCGGTACATTGGCCAGTCCAACGCGCTGAGACGCCCGCCATCGCCGTTCACCGGCGATCAGTTCATATTGATTGGTTCCGATCGGACGAACAACAAGTGGTTGCAGCAACCCCTGACTTCGAATCGAGGCCGCCAGATCGTCCAGCGCGCTATCTTCAAAGTGTTGACGGGGTTGATACTTCCCGGGTCGGATAAATTCGACGGGGAGCTCCCGGAGTCCAGCCGAGTTCCCAGTGGCTGTTACCGCCTGGCCATCGGGATATTCCGGATTGATATCCTGTTCAGCGTTGTCTTCACGCAGCGCGGCTCCACCTAACAACGCATCCAGACCACGCCCAAGACCACGCTTTTTCTGTGCCATGACTATCGATCCTCTGGTTCGGGAACGGTTTTCGAACCTGTATTGTTACTGTCCGTATCCGTTTCAATCTTATGCGTCAGCTCGCCTATCGCTGGATGGCGACGCAAAAACTCACTGGCCAACGCGAGATAAGCCCGCGCACCACTGGACGCACGATCGTAGTAGAGCACCGGTATACCATAGCTAGGTGCTTCCGCGAGCCGGACATTACGTGGCACGATTGTTCGATACACCTGATCACCAAAATGCGCAAGCAGCTGCGTAGACACCTCCCGAGACAGGCTGTTGCGCGGATCATACATCGTCCGCACGACACCCTCGATTGCGATTTCGGTATTAACCGAAGCATCCACGCGGGCAACGGTCTCCATCAATGCAGTCAATCCCTCAAGAGCGTAGTATTCACATTGCATCGGGATCATGACCTCTCCTGCGGCCACCAGTGCGTTCAAAGTCAACAATCCAAGTGATGGTGGACAGTCCAGCAAAACGATATCGTACTGATCGCCAACTGCCGAAAGTGCATGCTTTAGCCGGAACTCCCGATGATCGACATCTGCCAGAGCAAGTTCGGCACTCGTCAGATCAGCATTCGCAGGTAGAATGTCATAACCGGCTGACTCTGCACTGATTGTTGCATCTGCGACGGGACATTGCTCCAACAGCACATCGTAGACCGAACGATCAACATCGTACTTGTCCACACCGCTGCCCATCGTACCGTTGCCCTGAGGGTCGAGATCAACAAACAGCACCCGCCTTCTCATAGCGGCCAAAGATGCAGCAAGGTTAATACTGGTGGTCGTCTTCCCGACACCTCCCTTCTGATTCGCAATCGCCACGATGACACAACCTTGCACGTCCTCAGGTCGAGTATCGTTGCTTGCGTGGGTGGATAGATTGGCAGGCGCCACGTCTGGTCTCTTTCTTAGTCAGAGCGCGACAGTAACACTACCGACCGGACCCCTGCCACGCCGGGAACCGACAACGTCACCGTGTCGGTAATGACAAGGCCTGTATCACTAAGGACGAAAGCTCTCGTCTCGTCGTCCTCGATCTCGGCTTTCATCGCAACAATCCGACCATTTTCGGCGAGTCGCGGCGCACAGATTTTGGCGATTTGAGAAAGATTACCAAACGCTCGAGCTGTGATCGTATCGAAGCGCCCTGACACGTCCTCTCCGCGACTGCGCTCCACAATCACACTCGTCAGATCTAGCTGTCGAGTCACATAGTCCAGAAACCTTGTTTTCTTTCCGTTGCTGTCAACCAGTCGGACGGACCATGCCGGGCGCATCATAGCAATGGGCACTCCTGGCAAACCGGCACCAGAGCCCAGGTCCATTAAGCGCTCACCCTGGCAAAAGGGCAGAATAGCGAGAGAGTCGAGTAAGTGGTGTGTGACCATGCGCTCAGGCTCTCGAATCGCCGTGAGATTATAAGCCTGATTCCAACGCGCCAGTATGCTGAGGTATCGAGTGAACTGGTCAATATGTTCGTCAGTGAACGCCAGGTCTAATGCATTGAACCCTTGCCTGATAGCACTTTTTACCACTGATCTAACGCCGATCGCCTGGCCCGCGGGCTTTAGGCAGAGGCTTTTGCATTGAGGGATGAGGCGGGGAGGCGCACAGAACATTCAGGCATGCGCTGTCACCTGCCGATGCCTTACACCACCCAGTTTCTTGATATGAACCAGCAATAACGATACCGCCGCTGGTGTGACGCCAGCGATTCGTGACGCTTGACCAATGGTCTCTGGACGCGCGTCATTCAGTTTTTGCCGAACTTCGTTTGACAACCCACCAATCACGTCATAGTCGATGTCAACCGGGATCAGCTGATTCACATACTGTTGCATGCGAGCAATCTCTTCACGCTGGCGCACAATGTAGCCTTCATACTTCAGGTCGATCTCTACCTGTTCGTTCACCTCTATCTCCGGCCACATCAATTCAGCCGCCTCAGCCAGATCCCGAAGGCTAATACCCGGTCGCCTCACCAGGTCCGCAAGACTGTACTCGTGCGTCAAGGCTTGTCCTAACAGCGATTCAACCGATGGGTCGCCGGACTGTATCCAGTGTGCGTGCATCGCTTCCGTTCGTGCATCTATTAGAGCGATCTTCCTCTGGAACTGTGTCCATCGCTGTTCACTAATCAGCCCCAACGCCCGGCCTTTCTCGGTCAACCGTCGGTCTGCGTTGTCCTGTCTCAGTACCAGTCTGTACTCGGCTCTGCTGGTAAACATACGATACGGCTCTCGTGTACCAAGGGTGATCAGGTCATCGATGAGCACACCGATATAAGCTTCACTCCTGTCCGGGGTGTAACTCTCCAGGTCAAGCGCCGATGCGGCGGCGTTAATTCCAGCAATAAGACCCTGGGCTGCGGCTTCCTCATACCCGGTCGTGCCGTTGATCTGCCCGGCGAAGTACAACCCATCAACAAATGACGTTTCGAGTGATCGTTTAAGGTCTCTGGGATCAAAAAAATCATACTCGATCGCATAGCCGGGCCGAGTGATATGGGCCTCACCAAAGCCGTCAATACTTCGCACCAGGTCCAGCTGAACATCATAAGGAAGACTGGTGGAGATCCCGTTGGGGTAGAGCTCTGACGTGCCCAGCCCTTCCGGTTCGATAAAAATCTGGTGTGATGGTCTGTCTGCAAACCGCACGACCTTATCCTCAATCGATGGGCAATACCGGGGGCCCACCCCTTCTATCACACCACTGTAAAGTGGGGATCGGGAAAGCCCTGCGCGGATTATGTCGTGCGTCAGTTCGGATGTTTTTGCAATATGACAGGCCACCTGCGTTGGATGATCCGCGGGCGTACACATCATCGACATCACAGGGCGAGGCGTATCGCCAGGTTGCCGCTGCAGGGCACTGAAATCGACAGTTTTGCCATCGATCCTCGGTGGAGTTCCCGTCTTGAGACGATCCACTCTGAACGGCAGAGCGCGTAGCTTCTCTGCCAGCCGATTGGAGGGTGAATCGCCCGCACGCCCCCCAGGTTGTTGCTGCATTCCAACATGCATGATGCCGCCCAGGAAAGTACCAACCGTCAAAATGACAGTTTTGGCATGGAAGGTCAGACCACTGGATGTCACGACCCCCTTCACGCCACCCTTTTCAATGAGCAGGTCGTCAACCGGCTGCTGGAACAGGCGAAGGTTCGGCGCCTGCTCAACGAAAGCCCGAATAGCGCCTTTGTACAGTGCACGATCCGCCTGAGCGCGCGTGGCCCTGACAGCCGGACCTTTCCGAGCGTTCAATACACGAAAATGGATACCTGCAGCATCTGCAGCCAGCGCCATCGCGCCACCCAATGCATCAATCTCTTTGACAAGATGGCTCTTTCCAATGCCGCCAATGGCAGGATTGCAGGACATCTGTCCCACTGTCTCTATATTCTGGGTCAGCAGCAACGTGGAAGCACCTCGCCGACTGGCCGCCAGTGCGGCCTCAGTACCCGCATGGCCGCCTCCAACAACGATGACATCAAAATCCATCGCCAAGACCTTCCATAATCTCTTTTATCCAGTTGATCCGGTGAGCCGGCCAGTATACGGACGACCTGCGGGAAGTAAACGACGGCGCACTGACCGCCAGTACCAAGGATCTAAGGACCCGAATCTTCGTGAATGGCTATTTCCCAATACAGAAACTGGAGAAGATGCGACCCAGGAGGTCATCATTCGTGAAATCCCCTGTGATTTCTCCAATATAGCGTTGTGCTTCTCGCAACTCTTCCGCCAGTAATTCTCCGGCTGCATTCACCGCCAGCTGCGCTTGGCCTGCACGCACGCGGGCGGAAGCCTCGTCGAGCGCTACAAGATGTCGACGCCTGGCCATGAAGACACCTTCTACGGTTGTCGTCAGTCCGGCGCTTTGCGCAATGACATCAAAGAGTCGCTCCAAGCCTTCACCAGTAGCCGCTGAAATACTCACCCTTTCATTGATCTGAGGGCAGATGCTTAGAATATCTTGAACCGCCTCCCACCCTGTATCGACACGCACTAAATCTTTTTTATTCATGACCAGAATCAGCACACCCTGAAATGTCTCAAGTGCAGAACCAATCGAAGCCAGCAGGTCACCCATCGCCGAAATTACACCATGCTGACCGAGCGATTGGTCAAAGACCAAGAGCGCAATATCAGCCCTGGCAAGCTCCGCCAACGCCCGCTGGACACCTTCCCGTTCAACGGCATCGGAAGTCGACCGAATGCCTGCGGTGTCCACGAGTTCAATGGGTATTCCCTGAACAACAAGTTGCTCCCTCAGAATGTCACGGGTCGTCCCCGCCTGTTCATTGACAATGGCAATGTCTTGCCTAGACAGACGATTCATCAGGCTAGACTTACCAGCGTTCGGAGGACCAACGATCGCGAGCGATACGCCTTCTCTCAACACTGCACCCTGACTCGCTCGTTGGCGAATATTATCGAGTGATGAGGTAATTGTATTGAGTCGAGTTACGATGCTTTCATCTGCCAGGAAGTCGATCTCCTCCTCCGGGAAATCGATCGCCGCTTCGATATAAACTCGCAATTCAATCAATTGTTCGGTGAGGTCGCCCAGACACGCAGAAAAATCGCCAGAGAGAGATCGGACTGCTGAACGCGCGGAGGCTTCACTGACGCTATCGATCAGGTCGGCAACTGCTTCCGCTTGTGCCAGATCAATCTTGTCATTGAGGAATGCGCGCTCTGTAAACTCGCCTGCTCGCGCTGGTCGCGCTCCCAACGACAAAACACGCTGCAATAGCAGATCCATGACAACAACCCCGCCATGCCCGTGAACCTCAAGTACAGGCTCACCAGTGAAAGACGCGGTTCCGGGGAAGAATAAGATCAGTCCCTGATCAATCGCGGCGCCATCTTCCTCACGGAAGGTGACCAGGGTGGCGAGTCTAGGCTCAGGTAAATGGCCAACGAGCGCTTCTGCAATCGACGGCGCAAGCGTCCCAGAGACTCGAATCACACTGATGCCACCTTTGCCGGGTGGGGTTGCGATAGCGGCGATGGTATCCGGTGAACTCTGCACGATTGTCAGATTGGCAGCATTAACCGACAGACCGTCCTAAGCCTCTCGCTCGATCTGCCGATTCACGTACCACTGTTGCAGAATCGACAGTACGTTATTGACAACCCAATAGAGGACAAGACCCGCAGGGAACCAGAGGAAGAAGAGCGTAAACACGACCGGCATGATCTTGAAGACCTTCGCCTGCATAGGGTCTGGTGGTTCTGGTTGTAAGGCCGTCGTGATGTACATGGAGATACCCATCAGGATGGGCAGGACAAAATAGGGATCGATGGCTGACAAGTCGTGGATCCAGCCGACAAATGGCGCCTGACGAAGCTCAACACTCTCCATGAGCGTCCAGAACAGCGCCAAAAAAACAGGCATTTGCAGCAACAGAGGGAAACAGCCTCGTATCGGATCCGCACCCTCCTTGCGGTACAACGCCATCATCTCCTCTGTGAACTTCTGGCGATCATCGCCATATCTCTCTTTGAGGCGAGCCATCTCTGGCTGCAGTTTCTTCAGCTTGGCCATGCTGCGAAAACCAGCCGCTGACAAAGGATAAAGCACCAGTTTTACCGTCACCGTCAGCAGGATGATGGCAACACCCCAGTTCTGAACGACGCTATGAATCGAGTAGAGTACAAAATATAGAGGTTGGGCCAACCACCACAGGAATCCGTAATCGACTGTCAGATCGAGTCCTTCTGCGATCTCTTGGAGCCGGTACTGGTCCTTGGGTCCGACATAGAACGAGACAGTCTGCTCGGACTCTTCGCCCGCCAAGACCTGCCAGAGCGGCAACGTAAATCCAAACAAATAGACACTATCCGACAGTTGCCGCCCGTAATAGACAGCCCGAGTAGACTGGTCAGGAATCCATGCACTGAGGAAGTAGTGTTGGACCATCGCCATATAGCCACCGGTTTCTTCAGATTGGTAGCGCTCATCTTCGATGTCGCCAAACGACAACTTGTGGTAGGGCGTATCCGAACGGAATACAGCACCACCGGTGTAGGATTGCATGCCAATGCCCACATCATCGGACATCAAAGGTTCATTCCCGTCCCGTTTAATCTGAGCATAGACAGCGCCCTGCCATGGTTCCAAGGAGCGATTATCAACGTGGTACGACACGTCAACGAGATAATCGCTTCGACGAAACGTAAACCGCTTCTCAATCTCTACACCAGAGGGAAGACTGTCTGATCGGAGTACGACGACAAGCGAATCATCTACCAGTTCATAGACATCGAGATCACTTTGATACTGTGCACGCGCGGGTCCACTATCGATACCATCAGGACCAATCAATCCACTCTGCGCGGCATAGCTATTCCGGGGATCAATAAGAATAAAGGGCAGTTCACTGTCGATGCTTTGAGGGTAGGCAAGTAGGTTCGCAGTTACAATATCACCGCCCTTCAAGTCGATGGTCATTTCCAGAATATCGGTTCTGACTTCGATATATCGCCCCAGTCTGGTCTGCGTAACTTGCTGTACATCGGGTTGGGTCAACGCTAGTTCAGGAACATCTAATCCATCTTTGTTCTCAAGCTGAGGAATCTGCGATTGAGGGTCCGGGAGCATAACCCGCGGTAACTCTGACTCTGCCAATTCACCTGCGGCGTCATAGGGTACATCGCCGAGTGTGACCGGCACTGAGGTTTTACCGCCATAGTCTTCGTTCCATGCGAGGATCAAAAGGTAAGCAGTCGCGGCAAGGCCCACCAGAATGAGAATCCGTTGTATGTCCACTAGAGACACTCCCTGTCCGTGCAACCAGCATTCGGTCGAGCCTCGGGAACTGGATCATAACCACTACGCGAGAATGGATGACATGAACACACCCGCCGAACGGCCAACCCGCCACCGCGAAACAGACCGTGATGGCTCAGTGCTTCCTTCGCATACTCTGAACAAGTAGGTTGGTAACGACAATTTGAACCCAGGTACGGACTGATACAGAGCTGGTAGAGTCTGATCAGCCCGTTCAACAGGCGAACAACTGGACTCTGCTGGTGTCGTTTTTCTATAGAGACAGTTGGCGCCACGATTCCCTCAATATGTCCGAAAGCTCCCGAGTAGACCGCGTCGCTGCGCTAGGCTGGGCGATCACAACGATATCCAGCAGTGTTCCCTCAAAATTTTCTGTTCTAAACGATTCTCTGATGATCCGCTTAATCCGATTACGCACCACTGCGGCACGAGCGCAACGTTTACCGACAATGACACCGAGTCGGGTGAACTCCAAACTGGTATGCCGGGCCAGGATAGTGCAGGGATTTCGTCTGATCCGAAAATCAGGTTGCTTAAACACCCAATCGTACTCCGACTTGTGGGTCAAACGTCGTTCCGAACCGAATGATGCCGACGACGACACGAGTCCTCTCAGGACGACTCGGACTTGAACAGTCCCAATGGAAAGATCAGGCGGATAGCACCTTTCTGCCGCGCGCCCGACGTCTGTTCAGGACTTTACGGCCGCCTTTTGTCGCCATTCTGGCGCGAAACCCATGGGTTCGCTTACGCTTAATTACACTGGGCTGGAACGTTCGTTTCATGGGTGCCAGACTCGATGAGGTATTAAGGGACGCGCATTCTATGTGGTGACGTTCATAGCGTCAATTTTTAGGGTCTCTTCTCAACCAATGACGCTGCCTAAGGTTCGTGTATTCACATAGTCATGGCCTGTCTTATAAAGAGATATATAAGAAAACTTTGTTGTTAATAGTGTTACTAATACTCGTTGAACGGTGGGTTATTTGATCTTTCGGGGCGAAATCAATGAGTTAGTGGAATGAGAAGGCTGTGAGTAAGGCGTGTGAAATGTCACGGTACCTTGTGAACATCCAGTGGCCAATCTGGTGATTGTTTGCGACCGATTGTCGGCATAAAACTTATCCACAGCATACACACAGATTAATAACCAAAAAGTCCCGAACTTAGCCGCTAAGCCCTTGATAGTTAAGATAATTGATTTGTCCACTGTGCTTTCTTTCGGACTGCGGATAGGGTTACTATTGGTGTCCCTTTTAATTCCTTGCGACATGTCTTCAAGAGGGCTCATGATGAGGCCTGATTGTCGATGTGTCGCTTCTGATTCCCCTCGACGGAGGGCCTGTGGCGGTTACAATCTGGCAACAATGCACCACGATACTTGAGGGTGAACTGTCGCCCATTCAATTTAATACGTGGATCAAGCCTCTGCATGCGGATTTGGATTCTGAGCAAAGAACGGTCCGATTACTTGCACCGAATAGATATATCCGTGAGCAGGTGTCGGAGAACTTCCTGTCACGGATTGAAAGTCTGCTCGAGGATTTTGCCGTCACCTTGACGATAGGTACGTTTAGCGATTTTGAAGGTGGACCCGCATCCGGTCGTCGCCCACAAGAGAGCTTTTCTCCCTTACTGGAGTTGCACAAGGAATTTACGTTCGAGACTTTCGTTAAAGGCAGCTCTAATGAACTGGCACGAGCGGCCGCGCTGCATGTTGCGGAAAATATGGGTGCGGCGACCTATAAGTGTCTGCTCCTTTACGGGGGTGTCGGGCTTGGCAAGACGCACCTGATGCATGCGGTTGGGAATGCGATTCTCGACAGACATCCAGGCATCAATGTGGCCTACATGTACTCTCAACGATTTATGGAGGACATGGTCAGTGCGATTGAGCGCGGCGCGATGAACGAGTTTACGGAGTACTACCGGAAGGTGGATGTGCTTCTGATGGACGACATACAGTTTCTTGCCAAGGGACCTAAGTCACAGGAAGAATTTTTTCATGTTTTCAATAGGTTGCAGGAAAATGGTAGTCTGATTGTCTTGACCTGCGATCGTTACCCGAAGGAAGTGGAGGGACTTGAAGAGCGTCTCCAGAGTCGTTTCGTGTGGGGTATGACAGCCCCGCTGGATCCACCTGAGCTGGAAACCAGGGTCGCGATTGTTAAAAAGAAGGCAGAGCTCGAGCGCGTTGACCTTCCTAATGAAGCTGCTTTCTTTATCGCTGAGCATATACGTGCGAATGTCCGCGAACTTGAAGGCGCGTTGCAACGTGTGGTGGCTAACGCAAGCTTTACCGGGCGCGAGATTACGTTGGAGCAGGTCAAGGGTGCCATTAAGGACCTTGTCGCCATCGCCGACCGACAAATTGGCATTGAAAACATCAAGCGCACCGTTGCGGACTACTACAACATTCGAGTCAGTGATATGCACTCGCCAAAGCGATCGCGTTCATTGGCACGTCCTCGACAGGTTGCAATGGCATTGTCAAAGGAGCTGACCAGTCATAGTTTGCCGGAGATTGGGCAGAATTTTGGCGGTCGAGACCATACCACTGTGCTGCATGCCTGTCGTAGAATTGACGAGTTGCGTGAGTCGAACCGGACAATCCGAGAAGACTACAGCAATCTGATGCGTACGCTCACGGCCTGATAAGCGCAGCAACACGGCCGTTAATTGAAAGCTAGTACTTACTCACAGAGAAAATCGCGTCCATGAAAATCAGCATTAATCGAGAAACGTTGCTTAAGCCGCTTCAGCAGGTGGCGGGTGTCGTCGAGCGTCGTCAGACGCTGCCTGTGTTATCTAATGTGCTGATGCGGGCTGAGGGCACTCAGCTGTCCATGACGGGTACTGATCTTGAGGTGGAGATGCAGGGCCATATGGATGCGAATGTCGAGGATTCGGGTGAAGTTACGGTACCGGCTAGGAAGCTAATGGATATTGTTCGTCAGCTGCCAGATGAGTCAGAAGTCAGTTTTGCGTTGAACGAACAACGATTGCAGATTGTCTCCGGTCGCTTCAAATCGAATTTGTCCACGTTGCCTGCAAGCGACTTTCCAACCGTAGATACCTCTGAAGTGGAGGCGACGGTGAAGGTTTCCGCCGCAGCATTCAAACAGCTGCTGGATCGAACCGCGTTTGCCATGGCGCAACAGGACGTTCGTTATTTCCTGAATGGCATGTTGATTGAGATTTCGGGAGATGGTGTACGCGTCGTCGCGACGGACGGTCATCGGTTGGCGACCAGTGTTCTATCGATGGATCATGGAGTCTCGGAGGTTAAACAGGTGATCATCCCGAGAAAAGGCATCCTGGAGCTACAAAGGATGCTTTCAGATGAAGAGGGGGATGTAGATATAACCCTGGGTTCCAATCATTTGCGCGCTCGCGCATCGCAAATGACTCTAACGACAAAACTCGTTGACGGTAAGTTCCCAGACTATAACCGTGTGATTCCGAAGGATGGAAATAAAGTGATCTCTGCAGAAAGGGAAGTCCTGCGGCAAGCTCTGAGCAGGACGGCAATTTTGTCCAATGAGAAGTTTCGCGGTATTCGGTTGAATATCTCCGATCAGCAGATCCAACTCTCGGCGAACAATCCCGAACAGGAGGAAGCTGAGGAGCTTGTGAGTGTTGACTATGGAGGTGTCGAGCTCGAAATCGGTTTCAACGTGGGCTATCTGCTCGACGCTTTGGGGGTTGCTGAAGGCAAAGAAGTAAGAGTCACGCTCAACGATGCCAATAGTCCAGCACTGATCGAGTCTCCTGATAATGAGCAATCTGTGTATGTGGTCATGCCCATGAAATTATGAGTCTGAAACGGCTCTCGATTCATCATTTCAGGAACATCACTGAAGCTAGTTTAGAATTATCGCCCGGCATTAATCTGGTCTGTGGACACAACGGCAGTGGCAAGACCAGTTTGCTGGAAGCAGCTTACTTTTTGGGAATGGCACGTTCTTTCCGAACTCCCCGTCTGGCACCTATTGTCGAACACGACCATCAGGCCGTTACAGTTCGTGGGGAGTTGGCTGATCAGCCTGTTTCGATGGGAGTGAGCCGAAGTAAAGACGGTCAGCGAACATGTCGGATTAACGGTGAGGATGTTGGGGAATTGTCTCGATTAACAAGACTGATGCCCACGGTGTTGATGGGCCCAGAAACCTCCAATCTGGTTTCAGGGCCTCCTGACGGTCGGCGGCGGTTCCTCAATTGGGGGGTGTTCCACGTGGAACGTGGTTTCGAAGCTATTTGGAGGAACTACAGTCGATGCCTGAAACAAAGAAACCAGATATTGAAACAGCGCTCGACAGCAGTTGAGGTGTGGGATAAAGAGCTGTGTCGGTGGGGAGAGCAAGTGGATCGCCGACGTTCACGCTACTTTTGTGATTATCAGGGGGTGCTTGCAGATGTGTGTCGATTGGTAATGCCTGGATTCAGGATCGATTGTTCATACTTGCGTGGCTGGTCCGAGGATCGTGATCTTCTGTCTCAACTGGAGGCGGATCAATCGCGCGACCAGGAGCGAGGTCAAACCCATCGCGGTCCACACCGAGCAGATATTCAAGTGCACGTTAATGGTCAGCACGCTGCGACGGAATGCTCTCGGGGAGAGCTGAAAACCCTGGCGTGGTGTATGCTTATGGCTCAGGGAAAGCTGCAACAGGATCAGCAGGTCGATCTAGGCCAATCACCTCTGATTTATCTGGTTGATGATCTGTTGTCGGAGTTGGACGGAGACTTCAGTGGTCGCATTGCACGCCTATTGACTGAGCGTGGTGCCCAGGTCATAGCGACGGGAATCGAGTCTGAACAACTGAGGGCTTTATTTCCATTACGGGGTGAATCTCTAATGTTCCACGTGAAACAAGGTGCTTTTGACAGAGTAAACGAATGAGCGAAAACAACGATAGTTACGACTCTACCAGTATCAAGGTCCTGAAGGGCCTCGATGCGGTTCGAAAACGACCGGGGATGTATATCGGTGACACTGACGATGGCACGGGCTTGCATCACATGGTCCAGGAACTGGTCGATAATGCGATCGACGAGGCGTTGGCGGGACACTGCAGCAGCATCACGGTAACGGTCCATCCAGATGAATCAGTGACGGTCACCGACGATGGGCGTGGAATACCCACTGACATCCATGAAGAGGAAGGTAAGTCTGCTGCCGAGGTAATCATGACGGTCCTGCACGCCGGTGGTAAATTCGACAATAGTAACTATAAGGTGTCTGGTGGGCTCCATGGTGTAGGTGTTTCCGTGGTAAATGCGCTATCGGAGGTCTTTCGTTTGACGATCTGGCGAGATGGCAAGATCTGGGAACAGGAATACCATCATGGGGTCCCGGTTGCTCCTCTTGCGGCTGTTGGGGACACCACGCAAACCGGAACCCGTTGCCGCTTCAAACCTTCTGCAGAGACTTTCAGCAACATCGAGTTCCACTACGAGGTACTCGCCAAAAAACTGCGTGAGCTCTCGTTCCTTAATGCTGGAATCTCTATTACATTGAAGGACGAACGTACAGGGAAGGAAGATAACTTCATGTACGAAGGTGGATTGCGAATGTTCGTGGAGCACCTGAATGAGAATAAAGACGCCCTGAACCAAATTTTTCATTTTTCAGCGATACAGGATGATGAAATTGGTGTGGAAGTCGCCATGCAGTGGAACGATTCTTACCAAGAGAGCGTATTCGCATACACGAATAACATACCTCAGACTGACGGGGGGACACATTTGCAGGGTTTCCGCGCAGCGCTGACGCGCACGTTGAATCAATACATGGAGCATGAGGGGCTCACCAAGAAGGCGCAGGTTGCCCCGACGGGTGACGATGCTCGAGAAGGACTGACTGCGATTATTTCTGTCAAAGTGCCAGAACCTAAGTTCTCCTCCCAGACCAAAGATAAACTCGTATCATCGGAAGTAAAAACAGCCGTTGAGCAAGAAATGGGCAAGGCGTTCTCCGACTATCTCCTTGAAAATCCACAGGAAGCGCGCGCAATCGCCCAGAAGATCATTGATGCGGCGAGAGCGCGCGATGCTGCACGGAAAGCGCGCGAGATGACCCGTCGAAAAGGTGCGCTCGACATTGCGGGATTGCCTGGGAAACTAGCGGATTGTTCAGAGAAGGACCCTGCGCTTTCAGAAATCTATCTCGTAGAGGGAGATTCAGCGGGGGGCTCTGCCAAGCAGGGTCGTGACCGACGGTTTCAAGCGATCCTTCCCTTGAAAGGTAAGATTTTAAATGTTGAGAAGGCTCGTTTTGACAGGATGTTGTCGTCCGCGGAAGTGGGGACGCTGATTACCGCTCTGGGCTGTGGTATCGGGCGCGATGAGTTTGACGCAGATAAGCTGCGATACCATCGCATCATCATCATGTGTGATGCTGATGTGGACGGCGCTCACATCAAGACGTTGTTATTAACGTTTTTCTTCCGACACATGCCAGAACTTATCGAACGGGGTCATGTGCTGATCGCGCAACCGCCGCTGTATAAGGTGAAACGGGGTAAGTCGGAGCGATACATCAAAGATGAGAACGAGATGACAAACCACATTGTGGAGCTATCGTTGCAGGATTCCAGCTTGACCACGCACAATGGCACAACCTTGGAGGGGGATGCGCTACGGGAGCTGACTGAACGCTACTACGGCGTGATAGATCACATTCAACGTCTGGAGCGTGTATTCCCTCCTGAGGTTGTCGAGCAGTTGCTCTATATTCCCATGTTTGATGTTGAGGCTATGTCTAACAGGGATGCTGTGGCGCAGTGGACGGCTTTGCTCGAAGAGCGAGTGTCATCATTCAGCGATTCGCACGCTCAATATCATATCGATATCATAGAGGATAGCGAAAGGCATTTATTCTATCCCGAGGTAACGGTGGTTAATCACGGTGTTCGACGTCAGTATGTTCTTACCGCGGACTTTTTCTCGTCCCAGGACTATGCAAAGTTTGCCATTTTTGGCAAGGAAATCAACGAGTTGGTGGCCGAGGGCTCGAGTGTCGGAAAAGGAGAAAAATCCCATAGCGTCGATTCTCTGAAGTCTGCATTGCTGTGGCTTGAATCCGAGGCTTTGAGAGGACAGACACGTCAACGTTATAAAGGGCTTGGTGAAATGAATCCGGATCAACTCTGGGAAACCACCATGGATCCTCAAGTCAGATCCATGCTCCGTGTCAGCATAGAGGATGCGATCGCCGCGGATCAGATGTTCACGACGTTGATGGGTGAGAAAGTCGAGCCGCGAAAGGATTTCATCGTCAACAATGCACTCTCGGTAGTGAACCTCGACGTATAATCGGTCTGGTCAGGTCCGGTTTGTGATCACGCAGTCCGCGAACGCCGCAAGATCGTCAAACGCCTGGACTCGAGGGTATTTTCGGGCAGTTTTCACACCATTACCGGTGCGGACAATAATCGGCATGGATCCTGCCGCGTTGGCTGCTTCGACGTCTTTCTCGGAATCGCCGACAAAGGGTTGGCCTGCGATAGAGAGGCCAGTGACCCTTCCAAGCTGAATTAGCATGCCAGGAGCCGGTTTCCGGCATTGACAGCGTTCGTCGGGATGGTGGGGGCAAAACGTGATGTGCGTAATCGTGCCGCCGGCTGCATTAACCTCTTTGAGGAGGCGCTTGTGAATGCCGTCCAGGTCTTCCTCAGTGAACAAACCGCGACCAATACCCGCCTGATTGGTGGCGATACAAACAACGATCCCAGCCTGGGAGAGTTTGGCAATCGCGTCAATACTGCCATCGATCGGATACCATTCATCGGCATGTTTGATGTAGTCCGGCGAGTCGTGATTTATCACGCCGTCTCGGTCCAGCATCACCAGTTGAACGTCTTGGGGTTCAGCTACCACTGGAGTGCAGCGAAGTCTGCAACAACAAGATACAGTGACTTGAGATGATGGAGGGTGGATAGCCTGTTCTCCCGAAGCTTGCTGTCCTCCGCCATAACCATGACTACTTCAAAGTATTGATCAATCGCAGGCTGTATCTCGGCAATCAGTGTAAATGAATCGTCGTAGTTGGATGTGCCCAGATGATCAGAGATCCGGTTGATTTCAGACAACAGTGTCAACTCAGCGGGTTCGGTCAGCAGATTATGATCAACCGAACCAGGCTCTCCCACGCTGTCTCGCAGAATATTGGTAACCCGTTTATTACTGGCAACAACTGCGCGTGCGCTCCCGTGCGTTTGGAAGGACTGTAATGCGCTTAGCCGAGCGTCCAATGCATGAAGATCAGTGGTAAAGCTCTTGCCGCCCCGCAGCGCGCGAAAAACCTCTACCGGCATGCCGCGATCCGTGTAGGCGACTTCCAGTCTTCCGATCATGTAGTCGAGGATGGTATCCGCCAATTCATCGCCACTGACTTCAAGGAGAATGTTGGTATCGTCATCAAAGACCTGACATGCGTAAGTTACCAGATCACGAATATCGAGACGGAGTCGGCGCTCAATACAGATTCGCATCGCACCGAGAGCTTGTCGTCGGAGTGCAAAAGGATCTCGAGACCCAGAGGGCGGTTGTCCGATACCGAAAAGCCCAACCAGAGTATCCAGTTTATCAGCGATAGAAACACAGGCACCCAGTAGCGATTCAGGTAGATTGCCGCCAGACTGTACCGGCAGGTAATGTTCTGCAATGGCTTGGGCGACCTCTGGGCTCTCTCCATCTGACGACGCATAGTAACCACCCATCACACCCTGCAGATCTGGGAATTCATCGACCATGTCTGTCACAAGATCGCACTTGCAAAGCAACCCGGCGCGGTGTGCCAGATCAGGATCGTGACCCAAACATTTGGCTATATGGGCTGCAAAAGCCGCTATTCGATGAGCCTTCGCCTCATAGCTACCAAGTTCTGACTGGAAAACGACCTTTTTTAGTCTGGTTAGTCGACTTGATAATGATGTCTTCTGGTCCTGTTGGAAAAAAAACCGCGCGTCTGCAAGTCGGGGCGAGATAACACGCTCGTTCCCGGCCACCACTGTTTGCGGATGTTTGCTTTCAAGGTTGGCCACGAACAGGAAGACTGGCATGAGAGCGCCTTCCCGGTCCTCGACATGGAAGTAGCGTTGATGCTTCTTCATTGCTGAAATCAGTACCTCTGCGGGAACTGATAAGAAGTCTGAATCGAACCGACCTGCAAGCGTTACAGGCCATTCGACCAATGCGGTGACCTCGTCGAGCAACTTTGGATCAATGACGACATCGCCTTCAAGCTCATTCGCGATCTGCTGCAACTGCTGTTCGATCGTCGCTCGTCTCTCCGTGGGATCAGCGATCACGTAGTGTGCACGGAGTGTTTCGAGGTAGCTTGATGCGGGCGCCAGGCTGAACACACCGCTGTCCATAAAACGATGTCCGCGACTGCGATCGCCCGTTGATAGACCCAGTATTTCCGCCTCTACCACTTCGCTCCCGTAGATGAGCGAGACCCATTGGACTGGACGGATGAACTCCGTCCGTTGACTACCCCAACGCATCGCGCGTTCAATGGTGACACCACTGATCGCATCGTTCACGAGATCGCCGATGAGCGCTGTCATGGGTGATCCAGGCCGCACGGCCTCGTACTGTAACCATTGACCTTTATCGGTTTCCAGTCGGCCCAATTGGGTAACATCAACACCACAAGACCGGGCGAAACCCAAAGCCGCCTTGGTTGGCTGGCCATCCTCGTCGTAAGCTGCGGCCACTGCAGGACCTCGGCGGATCTCATGTTGTTCTGGCTGCGTGTCAACGAGATTCCTGACGATCACGGCGAGTCTTCTTGGTGTTGCATAGTAGACAACGCTGTCATTACCGAGATGTGCACTTTCCAAGGCGGTGCTGAGTCGGTCGGAGAAAGACGCTGCGGTGGTCATGAGTAACCGCGGTGGGAGTTCCTCTGTACCAATTTCAATCAGGAGGTCTTCGCTAGGCATCGGCGATCACCTCCTGCTCGAAGGTCTTTCGGGTATCGGTATCTGCAAGCGGGAATCCGAGTTCTGCGCGAGAGCGCAGATAGGCTTCCGCAACCGCGCGCGACAGATCGCGTACACGGAGAATATAACGTTGTCGCTCGGTCACCGAGATGGCGTGGCGAGCGTCCAACAGATTGAAGACGTGTGAGGCCTTCATTACATATTCGTAGGCGGCGAGTGGGAGCGCTGCTTCAAGCAATCTTAGGGTCTCCACCTCGTACTGATCGAACCATGTGAAGAGCGCTTCGACATTGGATACGTCATAGTTAAATGACGACATCTCGACTTCATACTGATGAAACACATCAGCGTAGGTAATGATGTCATTCCCCTGCCTTGACCAGACTAACTCCTTGAAGTCCGCGACGCCCTGCAGGTACAAAGCGAGCCGCTCGAGGCCATAGGTAATTTCACCAGAGACCGGATAACAGGGCAGACCGCCAACCTGTTGAAAATACGTGAACTGTGTAATTTCCATGCCATCCATCCAGACCTCCCAGCCAAGGCCCCAGGCGCCTAGAGTGGGCGATTCCCAGTTATCCTCGACAAAGCGGATATCATGCTCGCGAACATCGATTCCCAGGTGCGTCAAGGACTCGAGGTAAAGGTTTTGAATGTCCAACGGTGAAGGTTTCAGTAGGACCTGAAACTGATAGTAGTATTGGTAACGGTTCGGGTTCTGCCCATAACGCCCGTCCGTCGGACGACGACAGGGTTGTACATAGGCTGTCCGCCATTTCTCGGGACCAATAGAACGAAGGAATGTTGCCGGATGGAATGTGCCAGCACCGACCTCCATGTCGTAAGGTTGCATGATGACGCAACCTCGCTCCGCCCAGAATTGTTGCAGAAGCAGAATCAGATCCTGAAATGTAGGTCCGGTCATGGCAGCTACCAGTTAAATCCACCAGGGAATAGCCGCCACCTGATGTCGTCGGAAGCGGAAGGTTAAAAAGGGCGAAGTATACATAATGCGACATGGCGATCGATCATTTGATGGGATACTGCAGCGCTTGGTATCTGGTCCTCGGCAACGTTTTGCCTGGCGCAGCGCTGAGCCGTTGTACGTGGATTATCACGACAATAAACGGCGCGCGCGCTGTTTCGATGAGAGAGCGTTGTTTGAGGGTCCCTTATTGGAAGCTGCTCAGGTGGGTTTGAGCTCGATCACCGTACTCAGGAAGCGCGTTCAGTACCGGAAGGTGTGATGGATGACTTTGATGTGGATGCTATCGCACGGTAAAACAACAAGAAAATACAGCATCTTTTGGCGGACCCGAGCATTATCCGAAATCGACAGAAAATCTCGGCGGTGGTCAATAACGCGAGGGCGATGATGCTGGCCATGCGTCGGCAGGGCATCAATTTTGTGGACTACATCTGGTCGTTTGGTGACTATAGACCCATCGAGAGCCTGAACCGCTCGGAGCAGCAGGTCCCGTCGTCGACAGCGGTTTCATCGGGCATGGGCCGATCTCTTAAGGGACAAGGGTTTAAATTTGTCGGACTAACGATCTTTTATGCATTTATGCAGGCGTGTGGTCTGGTGAACAAACATTTGATCGGTTGTCATCGTTTCATACCCTATCAACTTGAGCGACGCTGATTGACGATGGCTAGTAGAATACTTCTTCTGTTTCTTCGTGGTATTGCCTCTTTACCGCATCGATGGCTGATGGTGATCGGCGGGCTCATCGGACGTCTGCACGTCGTGTTCAGGTCGCGTGCATACCGTGTCACGGAAACTAACCTTGAGATCTGCTATCCGGAAATGTCGAAGACGGACCGATCGGCGCTGACTCGCGCGTCGCTGACTGCCACCGGACGGACGCTGATGGAGACACCGGCAGCTTGGTTGGGAAATCCTGTCCGTATCGATAGATGGATTACTCGTATCGAAGGCGAGGAGCTACTGCAGGAAGCGCTCGACGATGAAAGAGGATTGTTACTACTCCTGCCACACCTCGGCAACTGGGAGTTGGCGAATGTCTACTTCGCCAATCGGTTGCCATCAACCGGGCTTTACCAGCCTCCCAAACAGCCCGCCCTAAGGCCCTTAATGGAAAAAGTGCGTCGTAATTTGGGTAACGAGCTTGTGCCGACAACGCGATCAGGTCTCGCGACGCTATATCGGCGTCTTCTGGAGGGGAAAGTTGTGGTTGTGTTGCCGGATCAGGTCCCATCGACCGGAGAGTTTGCGCCGTTTTTCGGACATGAAGCCCTGACTGATCGTCTTGTCATGCGTTTGATTCGCAAATCTAGACCGCAGGTATTGAGCGTTTCGATGGTGCGAGGTCACGATGGTGGATTTACTATGCATTTCCTTTCGGCTGACGAGGCCGTGTTTGACGCTAACTCACGAGCCGCACTCGCTGGTGTAAACCGAAGTGTTGAGCAGTGTGTGCAACTTGCACCAGCGCAATATCAGTGGGAATACAAGCGGTTCAAAGAACGACCGTCTGGGGAGTTTCGTTTGTATAATTATAAGGGAGAGAGTTCGACCTACCACTGATTGACTCCACGAAACGTGATGTCACGGCTATCAGATCACCGACGCCAGAACATGGGCGTGAAGAGCACCAGCAAGGTAAAGATCTCAAGCCGGCCAAGAATCATCGCGAAACACAAGATGAGCTTTGCGGGATCGTCAATATCACCATAGTGTGCTGCAACATCACCGAGTCCAGGACCCAGATTGTTAATGGAAGCGCCCACGGCTGAAAATGCACTGGTGAAATCGAGTCCACACGCAATCATGGCGAGATGCATGAAGAGGAATGCGATGACATAGATGGCAAAGTAGCCCCATATCGCCTCCACAATTCTGTTGGGTACAGGTCGTTTGTTCAGCTTAATGGGAAAGATCGCATTCGGGTGAATCAGTCGATAGGTTTCCCGTAACCCCTGTTTGCAAATCAGTAGTACACGCATGGCTTTAATGCCGCCGCCCGTTGAGCCCGCGCAGGCACCCGTGAACGCTCCAAAAAAGATCACGTAGGGCAGAAGACTAGGCCACGTTGAGAAATCTTCAGTGACGAATCCCGTTGTGGTAAAGACACTGACGACTTGAAAAACCGATGCACGGAATGCTTCGGCTATTGCTCGATCGCTCTGAGCGGTCAGAACCATGGTGACCAGCAGAATCGCAAGGCCAAGGATGCTCAGATAGAACACGACCTCATCGTCTTTGAAGTAATGTGACACTGAGCGATCGTTCAGTGCAAAAAAATGTAGACCGAAATTGATGCCAGACAGCACCATGAAGACGATGGCGACCAGTTCGATGGCGCTGGAATCAAAGTAGCCGATACTCGCATCGTGCGTAGAGAACCCGCCGATAGCGACCGTAGAGAAGCTGTGACAGATTGCGTCAAACAACGACATACCCGCTAACCAATAGCCCAGTGCGCAAGCGGCCGTTAGTCCAATGTAGATAGACCACAATGCAATCGCCGTCTGTTTGATGCGTGGGGTGAGTTTACTGTCTTTGACGGGTCCAGGTGTCTCTGCGCGGTACAGTTGCATGCCGCCTATACCGAGCATGGGTAGAATCGCGACGGCCAGCACGATGATTCCCATACCACCGAGCCACTGGAGTTGCTGTCGATAGAACAACAATGATGGTGGGAGCTGATCTAGACCGGTCAGCACTGTGGCTCCCGTGGTTGTCAGTCCTGAAAATGACTCGAATATAGCGTCAGTGACTGAAATCTGGACATGGGTGACCTGAATGAACGGCAGCGCACCGACTAACCCCAATGCCAGGTAGAACAGAAATGTAACGAGAAAGCCGTCTTTGATATGCATTTCTGTCCGATCGCGGACGAACGGTAGCCACAGCAGAACCCCAACAGTGAACGTCACCAGAAACGTGTCTTTGAAGACAACGAGCACGCCGTCGTCGTGCAACCAAGACACCGCCAGCGGTAGTAACAATGTGCCGCTGAACAAGGTCAGCAAGATTCCGAGAATTTTAAGCGCGATGCGCAGGTGCGGCATTCGACGCTGTCCTTAGAACAGGCTGAATGGGGCGGAAAAGAGCTTTTCCACCTGTGGGACACGTTCACGATCGACGAGGAACAGGATCAAATGATCTTCTGACTCCACCGTTACATCGTCGTGGGCAATGATCACCTCATCTCCACGAACAATGGCGCCGATCGTCGTGCCTTCTGGAAGGTTGATCTCTTCAATCGTCTTGCCGACGACTCTGGACGTGCGCTGGTCACCCAGGGCACTTGCTTCGATGGCCTCTGAAGCGCCCCTCCTGAGAGAATGGACCGTCACCACGCGTCCCCTGCGAACATGTTGCAGAATACTTCCCAGTGTTGCTTGTTGCGGAGAGATCACGATATCGATCTCACCCCCTTCGATTAGATCAACGAATGCTGGATTGTTGATCAACGTAATCACTTTTCGGGCACCCAGTGACTTGGCAAGGAGGGAAGACATGATGTTCGCTTCGTCGTCGTTGGTGACGGCGACGAACACATCGGTCTCTTCGATGTTTTCCATCAACAACAGCTCTCGATCCGAAGCATCGCCAGCAAGCACAATGGCGCGATCCAGACTTTGCGACAGCGCCTCGCAGCGTTGTTTGTTGGGTTCGATGACGCGAACCCCATACTGATGCTCGAGTGTACTGGCCAGCCCAAGACCGATGTGTCCGCCACCTGCGATAATGATGCGTCGATTGGGTCTTTCAACATGTCGAAGTTCGCTCATGACCGCGTGGATGTCCGATGTCGCTGCGAGAAAAAAGACTTCATCGTCGGCTTCAATGACGGTTGTTCCCTCGGGTTTGATAGGTCGACCCTGTCTAAAAATGGCCGCGACACGGGTATCCACCGTGGGAATATGCTGACGCAGGAACCGCAGTTCCTGACCAACTAGATCACCGCCGTAATACGCCTTGATCCCCACTAACTGAACCTTGCCACCGGCGAAGTTCATGACTTGAAGGGCACCCGGATGCTCAATCAATCGGACGATGTCCTGGGTCACAATAATTTCAGGATTAACGATGAAGTTGACGGGCATCGCATCGTTTCTAAAGAGACCGGATTCCTCAAGATTCAAATACGCAGTGGACCGAATACGGGCAATTTTCATGTGCGTATGAAAAACGGTATGGGCAATCTGACACGCGACCATGTTGACTTCGTCGCTATCGGTAACCGCGATTACCATGTCAGCATCTTCTGCCCCAGCCTGCGCCATGGTATTTGGGTGACTGGCCATGCCGCGAACGGTTCGGATATCAAATCGATCCTGAAGCTCACGCAATCTGTCTGCGTTCTTGTCGATCACAGTAATGTCGCTGGCTTCTTTCGTCAGGTTCTGAGCGAGGTTTCCGCCTACCTCACCTGCGCCAAGAATGATGATCTTCATGGTCTTTTACTCCTCGCGATCAGCGAGAAATAAAAACCGTCGTGAGCTGATGATGTTGGTAACAGCTGACGACCATACTCTGTTGCGATACCCCAGCTTGCGTCGATGGGTACTACAGAGGCGTCGGTGTGTTGTTCAATAAATCGTCCAACCACCTCATCATTCTCTGCGTGCAGGATGGAACACGTCGTGTACAGAAGCAGGCCTCCGTCTCTGAGCAGGCGCCACACGGATGCCAACAGCGTGTGTTGGGTCTTTGCAAGCTTAGCAATATCTGTTGGCCGACGCAGCATCTTGATATCAGGGTGACGACGAATGACGCCGACCGCCGAGCATGGTGCATCCAGAAGAATACGATCAAACGCATCTGATGTGAGTTTAGATGGCTCGGCGAGATCGCACACGATGAGCTCCGCTGACATTTGTAATCTCGTTAGATTGTCTTTGATCATGTTGATGCGGGACGGTGAGACGTCGACTGCGGTCAGCCGCCCCACCCCTAGTAATCCCATTTTTTCGGCGAGCTGACCGGTTTTGCCACCAGGGGCTGCACAAGCATCAAGCACGGAGGTTGTCGCTGAAACCTGCAGCAGGGGAGCTGCCATCTGTGCGCCTTCATCCTGAACACTCAATAGGCCTTCGCCGAACCCCGGGATATCGGTGACGGAGTGAGGTACATCAAGATAGATGCAATCGTTCGATAGTGATCCCGGGTGACAACTGACGTCAGCCTGTCTCAACGTCGACAACATCTGTTCTCTGGTCGTACGGCAGGTGTTGACTCGCAATGTCATCGGCGGGGCTTCAGAAAAAGCGCTGGTGACCGCGATTGAGTCATCCGGCCAGTCACTATTGATCTGGTGTGCCAGCCAGTTGGGAAGCATCGGAATGTCCGCTGTGGCACCGATCGTCTTCTGCGACCGTATCTGCTGACGCAGGACACCATTGACGAGGCCGCTGGCCCAGTCCTTTTTCAGATGCCGCGTCGTTTCCACCGCGAGATTGACAATGGCATGGTCCGGTTGGCGAAGATGCGCAAGACCATATAGGCCGATCAGCAGGAGTGTTCTAACATCCAAGTCCTTTTTTCGCAGTGGCTTGCGAAGCAGTCTTTCGAGATCGTAGTCCAGTTTTTCATGATGTCGCAACACGCCATAACAGATTTGCTTAGCGAGAGGGGAAGCGCCGGATTTGAGCGCGGCATCCAGTGATCTGCCCTCGCGGGTGACACCCATTAATGATTGGACGGCATCGAGGTAGTCGTTCATTGACGCGTAAACCGCCCGCCCGCTTTCAGATGGGTCACGTTTCGAATTTCATGGCCCTTGAGCACACGGCCCTTGCCAACGGGTAATTGCAGCGAGTGGACCAGTAGGGCGCCTGATCCGCACGCAACTTTTAGTCCGGCTTTGTTGATGTCGAGAATCGTGCCAGGCGCTGATGAATGTTGATTTTCCAGGGAATCGGACCTCCAGAATTTCACGCGGAGATCGCCTAGAAAACTGAAGGCGCCAGGTTGCGGATTGAAGCCATGGATGTGGGCCCGCACCTGCTCCGACGGGAGATCCCAATCGATGGCCGCCTCAGCGGTTTTGATCTTGGTCGCATACGTCATCCCTACTGAAGATTGGGGCAGAGGGATCAGTGTATCGAATGTGTTTAGGGACTCGACCAGTAGCCTGCTGCCGAGTTCGCCCAACCTTGCTTCGAGGCTGCCGCTAGTATCGACTGGTGAAATAGATGTCGATACTTGCGCTAGGACGCCTCCGGTGTCCAGGCCTTCATCCATCTGCATCAAACAGACACCGGATTCTGTATCACCGGCAAGTACGGATCGTGCAATCGGCGCCGCCCCGCGCCAACGTGGCAAAAGTGACGCGTGGACATTGACGCAACCCCTGGTGGGAAAGGTCAGCACGTCCGTCCGGAGGATCTGGCCATAGGCCACGACGATCATAAGATCGGCGGGGAAAGGTAAAAGGTCATCGATCGTCAGGCGCCGCGGTTGGATCACGGGAATTTGGTGCGCGAGGGCGAGCCGCTTCACCGGTGAAGGCGCGAGTTTGCGACCACGGCCAACGAGTTGGTCTGGTTGCGTAATGACGGCCGTGACTTCATGAGTGGCGCCTAGGAGTGCGCCAAGATGGACTGCCGCAAATTCTGGTGTGCCTGCAAAAAGAACGTTCAACCCCGTTGTCGCTGCTGCTTGATAAGCTTTTTACGGATCATTTGACGTTTTGTGTTGGAAATATAGTCGACGAAGAGCCGTCCTTCCAGATGGTCCATCTCATGCTGAATGCAAACAGCTAGCAGTCCTTCCGCCACCAATGTATAGGGCTCACCATCTCGGTTAATAGCTGCAACCTCAATACGGGCGGGCCGCGTGACCGGCTCATAAAAGCCCGGAACAGACAGACACCCTTCTTCTGCTTCCCGCTCGCCCTCGGTTGCGATGATCTTCGGATTGATAAGAATGACCGGCTCGTTTTTTTCATTAGAGATATCCACCACGATTAACCGCTGATGAACGTTGACCTGTGATGCCGCGAGACCAATTCCTGGTGCTGCATACATGGTCTCAAGCATGTCGTCGGCTAGCGTGGCGATTTTACCCGTGACGTCCGTGATCGGCGACGCGATCTTGCGTAGTCTTGGGTCGGGGAATTCCAAAATGCTCAGTCGCGCCATGCGGGTTGTAATGTATCTCTAGAAAAGGCGTAAGTTATAATGCTAGGAGTTTCATCCTACTAGAAAATCAACTGTCCGTGACCGTCCTAGAGACCACTACGAGAGTGCCGGCTCCGATAGACTTTCGTTGGTCATCAAGGTCTTCTGATCAGGGACGCATAGATAAGCCGGCGTCATTGTATCGCGTTGGTTGTAGTTTCGGGACACTCTCACACGTCTACGGGAATGCAGGCGATGAGAAATGCATTAGTTCGGTTAGCAGCGTTGGTGTTGTTGGCCCCCAATCATTGCTGCATCGCGTGATGCCTTTGCTGTCAGATCGTCGACCAGCCCGGTGGCTATACTTTGGGTGTTGATGGGGGCCACAAACATGGGTTAATTTCGCCCGCCTGAACAGAACAGGCATGGAGACTAGGTTGACCCCTTTTGTTGCGATTTTGATGGGTCCGGATTCTGATTTGACCGTGATGGAAGCGGCCGCAGATGTCTTGTCACAATTTGATGTTGCACATGAGATCAGGGTGACGTCGGTTCATCGAACGCCAGAGGATGTTAGGTCTTACGTGACCGAAGCCGAAAGCCGTGGATGCCAAGTCTATATTGCGGACGCTGGCATGGCAGCGCAACTGGCGGGGATGGTCGCCGCGACCACCATACGCCCGGTGATCGGTGTTCCGATTGACACGGGACCGCTGAATGGCCTCGATGCATTGTTGTCCACGGTTCAGATGCCGGGTGGCATTCCGGTTGCGACGGTGGCGATAGGAAAAACGGGTGCTGAAAACGCCGCTTACTTGGCCCTGCAGATGATGTCCCTTGCTGATGACGGCCTGCAGGAGCAATTGCTACAGGATCGTGCCGACAACGTAGAGAGAGTCCGAAAGAAGAGCGCTTCACTGGGTAAGTAGTTTGCGTCAGACTACTGATCGAACATGGTCCTTTATTGCAACACTGCTAGTGCCGATGAGCTATCGAGCATCGTCTCCCACCTGCAGGCAGGCGGCGTTATCGCATACCCTACTGAAGGCGTCTGGGGATTGGGCTGTTTGCCCGATGATGAAGCAGCGGTCTATCGTGTGCTTTCCCTCAAAGCAAGGCCCGTGGAAGCTGGATTGATTTTGGTGGCCGGTCAGGTCTCGCAGGTGGATGCCTACCTGAGTGAGGTGACCCAGGATCAGCGCCGACTGCTGATGTCGAGATGGCCGGGCCCGGTGACCTTCCTGATCCCAGACGAAAAGATTGCGCCGGTTTGGATTCGCGGACAGCACGACTCAGTGGCTATTCGCGTCTCGACTCATCCGACGATTGTCGACCTTTGCGATGCAGTGGGCCCGATTGTGTCGACATCGGCAAACCCACGGGGGGAGAATCCAGCTCGAACAATACAGGAAGCGGCAGCATATTTCGGCGACAATATCCTCTATGTCTTGGGCGAGACGGCAGGCCTGGGTAAGCCGTCCCAAATTATTGACCTGCGAACAGGTGAGGAGATTCGTCGATGATTCGTCTGGCAGTGGTTGGCGATCCGATTGCGCACAGTCGTTCTCCGGAAATACATTACGCCTTTGCTGCACAGTTTGGTTTGGCGATTGACTACCAGAAAATCCGGCCAGAACGATTCGAAGAATCGGTCGCGGCACTGATTGCTTCTGGGGCAAGAGGATTTAATTGCACCGTACCCTTTAAAGGCGCGGCGTTCGAGCGTTGTGATACGCTTAGTCCGGTTGCGCAGGCGACAGGCGCTGTGAATACAGTGGTGATCGAGGGCGACGTCTTGCATGGCGAAAATACCGATGGTGATGGTCTGCTTCGTGATCTGATGCACAATCTAAAGTGGCGTTTAGCGGATGCTCGAATTCTCCTTATCGGCGCGGGTGGTGCCGCTCGAGGTGCACTACCGTCGTTGTTATCTGCCCGCCCTTCCTGCCTTCACCTGACCAATCGAACTTTATCGCGTGCCAGCGAGCTGGTGTCGACACGACCGGATGCAGGATCGGTTCTTTCCGCTGTTGCTGGGTCTGAGCTCAGTGAATCCTATGATCTGGTGATCAATGCAACCTCGGCGGGTCTGCGCGAGGTGGCGCCAGATCTGCCTGCGTCAATCATCTCATCAGAAACTCGCGCCTACGATATGGTCTACGGCAGTAACGTTACGGCGTTTAATCATTGGGCGACTCGACATGGCGCGCGGGAATGTGTCGATGGTCTTGGTATGCTAGCAGAACAGGCGGCCCTGTCTTTCTCTCACTGGACCGGTCAGCTACCGGAAACGCGCGATGTCATGGTTCAACTCCGGCAGGGTTTGCGTTGATTAGGTCAGACCATAAGGTGCCTGCGTGCGACGTTTCATAGCGGGTGCTGAGTGTCCTTCGTGTGGGGAGCGGGACACGCTATACGTCGATGTCGAGGTTGGCCACGCGGAGAGTCGGCGGGTTCGCGCGTGTACACGGTGCGACTTTCGGGAGGTGCTTGAGAGGCCCCCTGAGGACGGTGCCGACCCGGTCCGAATCATCCTCCCGAAAGACCGATTAGGGAATTAGATAGGATTCGGCGCAATGGCAGCCATAATGCGGTTTTGCGCGGTTGAGAAACAATCATCCGGTGCCTATAATTGTGTCGCTTTTACCAGTCCCGTCTGCGACCGCTGTTAATCTCTTTGAGCGATTTTGACGACCTGCTGCACTGTCCGCCAGTGTGATTGTGGGACTAGGGTATGGTGAGATGGAAAGTGCCCGATGAAAAAGGCTTGAAAAAGCGATCAACGATCCCATAGTCGGATCGAAGAAAGTAGATTCTAAACAGGCCGATAATAAATATACCAGGGAATCAGCACCGGCAACGGGGCGACAAGGCAGACGCCAGAAATGTGCAGGGTTATGCACAGCAGGTGAGACAGTTGGAGTGTCCGAATATGATGAAATTGATGCGGCTCAAATGGCTCATCTCGTTCGCGCTAATCACGATCAGTAGTACCGCGTTTGCAGGCTGGGACGATATCAATCTGCGTGAAGGGGTGACCCAGATCAGCCGAGAAGTTTATGACCTGCATATGTTGATTTTTATCATTTGTTGTCTCATTGGGGTGGTGGTGTTTGGCGTCATGATTATCTCGATGCTGATGCACCGGAAATCTCTGGGGCACGAGCCAGCAGATTTCCACGACAATCATAAACTGGAGATTCTCTGGACAGTCATTCCTATTTTCATCTTGGTGGCGATGGCGATCCCAGCGACAACCACGCTGAATGCCATGTATGACGCGGGTGACGCAGAAATCGATATCGAAGTGCGCGGTTACCAGTGGAAATGGCAATACACCTATATTGACGATGATCCCAACCCTGCGACACAGGTGAAGTTCATGTCCAATCTGCTGACGCCGCCGGATGAAATCTAT
>MDTB01079781.1_pt1 | contig 30067 bp, 35 predicted proteins | sample 811161 | NCBI WGS metagenome assembly MDTB01 (sample SAMN05326650, study PRJNA326480) | marine metagenome | isolation source: seawater | place: Mediterranean Sea | collected 2009 | reverse complement strand
TGGGGATGAGGAGTTAGATAATAATTCAATCTCAATTTCTTGATCGTCTAACTCTCCGTTTCTTAACATTTTTTTAAATTTTTCTTTAGTTTTCGTACTGGCGGTCGAGCCAACTAATGCTTCTACTACTCTTTTTTCTGCACTAACTTCTGCCCTAGCTTTAACCTCTTTTTTCAGGCTTTCCTTATTGTTGTTTATGGAAACTTCAAGCAAATCCCTTATAATCTGCTCAACATCTCTTCCAACGTATCCTACTTCTGTAAACTTTGTAGCCTCAACTTTTATAAAAGGTGCATCAGCTAATTTGGCAAGCCTTCTTGCTATCTCAGTTTTTCCAACTCCTGTCGGTCCAATCATAAGTATGTTTTTAGGCAAGACTTCTTCTTTCAATGAGCCTTTAATTTGTTGTCGTCTCCACCTATTTCTTAGGGCAATCGCTACTGCACGCTTAGCTGTGTTCTGGCCAACTATAAATCTATCAAGTTCAGATACAATTTCTCTAGGTGTAAATGTTGTCATACAATCTTTTCTAAAATAATGTTGTCATTTGTGTAGATACAAAGATCAGCTGCAATTTCAAGGCTTTTCTTTGCTATTTGTTCAGCGTTCAACTTGGAATCGTATAACGCTCTTGCTGCAGCAAGAGCATAATTGCCTCCCGACCCTATTGCCATGAGACCATCTTTGGGTTCAAGAACATCGCCATTTCCACTTAGTATTAAACTAGTCTCTTTGTCTGCAACTATCATCATTGCCTCTAATCTTCTGAGGTATCTATCTGTTCTCCAATCTTTTGCCATTTCAACACAGGCTCTCATAAGATTATTTGAAAACTTTTCCAATTTCGACTCCAACCTTTCAAACAAAGCAAAAGCATCAGCTGTTGCCCCAGCAAATCCTGTAATAACCTTCCCATCAGCAAGTATTCTTACTTTCTTGGCATTCGCCTTAATAACTGTATCACCTAAAGTCACCTGTCCATCACCTGCAACCACAACCTCGTTTTTTTTTCTCACCGAAACAATTGTTGTTCCGTACCATTTTTGAAAATCTTTTTCGTTAGCCATTAATTTTATACCTCAATTGATAATTTAATATTAATCTATATATTTTAGATTTAATATCCAATAAAATTTATTTATGCGCAAACATTCGCTTACCAGAAAAACTAAAGAAACCGATATCACAGTCAAGATCTCTTTAGATGGAAAAGGAGTAAACAATATTAATACTGGAGTTGGGTTCTTAGATCATATGTTAGAACAACTTTCTAAACACAGTATGATTGACATTGATTTATCAGCTAATGGTGATTTACACATTGATTATCACCATACAACAGAAGATAGCGCCTTAGCGTTAGGTGAAGCATTTTCAAAATCTCTTGGTGACCGAAAGGGAATTTTTAGGTTTGGTCAAGCTCTATCAGCTATGGATGAAACGCTTTCAAGAATAGTTGTAGATTGCTCAAATAGGCCATACTTAGTATGGAAAGTTAATTTCTCTAAACCAAAGCTTGGTGAAATGGACACAGAGCTTTTTAAAGAATGGTTTCAGGCTTTTGCTCAGACAGCCGGAATAACACTTCATGTTGAAAATTTATATGGTGAAAATAATCATCATATCGTAGAATCTTGTTTTAAGGGTCTAGCAAGGGCTCTTAAAGAAGCTATTACGATCGACCAAAAAAGAAAAAATGAGATTCCATCAACTAAGGGGACTCTTTAAAAAAAAGAAATGCAAACTTTTTTTATATTTACAAAAAAAGAGCACCCAAATAAAGCCATTGATAATGGCTTTAGTAAAATTTCTTTTGCTTTTGGTTTATTTTGGGGCCTTAATAAAGGATTATGGCTCCCTGTATCCATAAATTTTTCATTGCTTTTAATTTTAAGTTTATATTCTTCAGACTTTTTAACAGGATTTATTTTATTTTCTAATATTTTTTGGGGATTTTTTGGTAAAGACCTACTTATTCAAAAATATTTGGAACAAAACTATTCTCCAGAGAATATAGTGAGTGCTACCTCAAAAGAGAAAGCACTATTAATTCATCAAACAAAAAATAAAAATGAAATTAGTTTCAATAATTGACTATGGTTGTGGAAACATAAGGTCCGTTTTCAATGCATTTAATGCAATTATAGAAAAAAAAAAAATTAAGATTCTAGTAACCAACAATGAAAAAGACATTAAAAAGTCAAATTACCTTGTACTTCCAGGAGTAGGTTCTTTTGAATCTTGTATAAAAGGTTTAATAAAATCAAATTTGTTAGATATTATTTCATTTAAAGTTAATGATAATGGTATTCCTTTTTTAGGAATCTGTGTGGGAATGCAAATGCTTGCTACTCGAAGTTTTGAAAATGGAAAATTTGATGGCCTAAACTGGATTGAGGGTGAGGTAAAAAAAATACATAAAGCTCATGATAAACTTAAGATCCCTCATATGGGGTGGAGTAATCTAAATTTAAAAAAAGAAAATACATTTACAAAAAAATTAAAAAAAAAATTAGAGTTTGAAAAAGTTTCTGCATACTTTATTCATAGTTATAATTTTTTAACGAGTGATGAAAATAACAAAATAATGACAGCTGACTATGGACAAGAAATCACAGCAATGGTTGCGAAAAACAATATAATTGGAACACAGTTTCACCCAGAAAAAAGTAATCATTTTGGACTTATTTTTTTAGAAACATTTCTCGAATTGGACAAAATTATATGAATCTTTACCCGGCAATTGATTTAAAAGATGGACAATGTATCCGCCTTACTAAAGGAAAATTAGAAAGAATCACCTTTTACAATTCCAACCCTTTAGATCAAGCAAAAGAATTTATAAAACTTGGTGCAAAATATATTCATATGGTCGATATAGATGGGGCCTTCAAAGGGGAAAGTTGTAATCATGAAATATTTATCAAAATTAAAAAAGAAATAAAATGTTTTATCCAAGTTGGAGGAGGAATCAGAAATATAAGCACGGTCGAATATCTAATCGAGAATAATATAGATAGAGTTGTTCTTGGAACTATAGCTGTTACAAATCAAAAATTAGTTAAAGAAATATCTTTAAAGTTTCCTGGTAAAATTGCAATAGGTTTAGATGCTAAAAAAGGATTTGTAACTACAGAAGGCTGGTCAAAAACAAAAAAGATTACTGTAACTGAATTAGCAAAAAAATACGAGGATATGGGGGTTTGTCATATTATTTTCACTGACATTGATAAGGATGGTGTTCTTGAAGGAATGAGTTTTGACCAATTACTGAACTTATTAAAATCAACAAGAATTAATGTTATCGCATCTGGTGGTGTTTCATCTCTAAGAGATATAAAAAAACTAAAGCAAATTAGTCTTAATAATCCAAACTTAGTCGGAGTTATAGTGGGAAAAGCAATTTATGAGAAAAAGCTTCAAGTAGATCGTGCTATAAACTTTTTAAATGAAAAAAAATGAAAATTAGAATTATACCCTGCCTTGATGTAGATAGAGGCAGAGTAGTGAAAGGAATAAACTTTGTAGACCTAATTGATGCAGGTGACCCTGTAGAACAAGCAAAAATTTATAGTAGTAATGGTGCTGATGAGATTACTTTTCTTGATATTACAGCAACTCATGAAAAAAGAAATCCTATGGTAGATATTATTGAAAAAACTGCCTATCAGTGCTTCGTTCCTCTGACCGTTGGAGGAGGAGTTAGAAAATTATCAGATATGGATAAATTTTTGTCAGTTGGTGCCGACAAAGTTTCACTAAATAGTGCAGCTGTTAATAATCCAAACCTAATAATGGAAGGGGCAAAAAAATTCGGAAACCAATGTATAGTTGTTGCTATTGACGCTAAAAAAGTAAAAGACACCTGGAAGGTTTTTATTAATGGGGGGAGAATAAATACTAATATAGATGCTATAAAATGGGCAAAAAAAGTCGAAGATTTAGGAGCTGGAGAGATTCTATTAACATCAATGGATAGAGATGGAACAAAGGCTGGGTTTGACCTAGCTTTAACTGAAAAAATTTCTGAATCAGTAAACATTCCCGTTATTGCCTCTGGTGGTGTTGGAACATTAGACCATTTTGTTGATGGCGTAAAAAAGGGTAAGGCTTCAGCTTTATTAGCTGCATCAGTTTTTCATTTTGGAAGGTTCTCGATTAATGAAGTTAAAAAACATTTAATTTTAAATGATATTGATGTAAGAATGGATTATATTTCGAGGTAAAAAATGGAAGAAAAATTATTTTTTAAATTGTCACAAGTTATCAAAAAGAGAAAAAAGGATCTTCCTAAAAATTCATATGTAGCAAAACTTTTTAAAAAAGGGAAGGTAAAGATTGCAAATAAGCTTGGTGAAGAAGCGGTAGAAACTATAACCGCTTATTTATATGAAGGAGAAAAAGAGCTACTCGAAGAATCTGCTGACTTAATTTTTCATTTATTGGTTTTACTGGAAGACTCAGGTTTATCAATTGAAGAAGTAGAAAAAATACTTGAAAAAAGAATGAATAATGATTGACATTACAAACTATAACAGTGATAACATTTTTGCAAAAATCTTAAGGCAAGAAATCCCTTCTAAGAAAGTTTTTGAAAATGAAGTCGTATACGCCTTTGAAGACATCAGTCCCCAAGCACCCATTCATGTTTTAATTATACCAAAAAAACCTTTTTGTAGTTTTACAGACTTTTCCAAAGAAGCTGATGAAAAGTTTATGTGTGAATTTATAAAATCTATTAATCTAATTGTTGAAAAATTAGAGCTCAAGGAAGGTTATAGACTAATAACTAATATCGGAAGGTACGGCGGACAAGAAGTTCCTCACCTCCACTTTCACTTGTTATCTGGAAAACAAATTGGGAGAATGGTTTCAACCTAATTTAAATTCATAGCTTATTGGAACATGATCAGAAGGTTGAGGTAGTGACCTAGTTTCAATCATAATTTTTGCATTAATAGACTTAACTCTTTGATGATCTGTGACCCAAATGTGGTCTAGTCTTCTACCTCTATTATTTTTTTTAAAATTGTTCGACCTATAGCTCCACCAGGTAAAAACATTATCTGGTGGTGAAAGAAACATCCTCGTAGTGTCTATGAAATTTCCCTTATCCATAATCTTGCTTAATTTTTCTCTCTCAACTTTTGTATGACTTACAACATTTTGTAATTGCTTATGAGACCAAACATCGTCCTCATTAGGAGAAACGTTTAGATCACCACAAAGTATATTAATTTTATTTTTATTGAACTTAAAAAATTTTGCCATTTCATCTAAAAATTTTAGTTTGTGATCAAACTTTTCATTATTAATTATATCAGGTATATCACCACCAGCTGGCACATAAACGGAATGTATTGAAAAGTTTTTAAAATTAGCTTGAATATGTCTTGCATCATTTTGATTACAAAACTTGTGTGAACTTATTTGATTTGCTTCAAATTTAGATATTATCGCAACACCATTATATGATTGAACTCCGTTAACATAGATAAAATAACCCTTTTTTTCCAGCGTCTCCTTAGGAAATAAATCGTTAATAGTTTTGGTTTCTTGAAGACAGATAATGTCAGGGTTCTCTTTTTTTATTACTGAAAGTAATTGGTCTTTTCTTACTCTAATGGAATTGACATTCCAACTAAGAACCTTCATTAAGATTTCATAGATTCAAAAAAATCGGAGTTATTTTTTGAATTTTTAATCTTGTCAATTAAGAACTCCATCGAGTCATTAACACCCATTGGCATTAAAATCTTTCTGAGAATCCACATTTTTGATAAATCATCTTTTGAAACTAAAAGTTCCTCTTTTCTTGTACCAGACTTTGTAACATCAATCGATGGGAAAACTCTTTTATCAGAAAGTTTTCTATCAAGAATTATTTCTGAGTTTCCGGTTCCTTTAAATTCTTCGAAAATAACTTCATCCATTCTTGACCCAGTGTCAACTAGGGCGGTACCAATAATAGTTAAAGAACCACCCTCTTCTATGTTTCTTGCGGCACCAAAGAATCTTTTTGGTCTCTGGAGTGCATTAGCATCAACACCACCTGTTAGAACCTTTCCGGAACTTGGAACCTGAGTGTTGTATGCTCTTGCTAATCGAGTAATTGAATCTAATAAAATTACAACATCTCTTTTATGTTCAACTAATCTCTTTGCTTTTGAAATTACCATCTCCGAAACGGCAACATGTCGACTAGCTGGTTCATCAAATGTAGAGGAAACAACTTCACCTTTTACAGATCGAATCATATCAGTAACTTCTTCTGGTCTCTCATCAATTAAAAGAACTATGAGATATACCTCTGGATGATTTGAAGTAATGGAGTGTGCAATATTTTGCAACATTACAGTTTTTCCTGTCCTTGGCGGAGCGACAATTAACGCTCTTTGACCTTTACCAAGTGGTGCGATTAAATCCATAACCCTATGAGTTATATCTTTGACCATTGGGTTTTCAACTTCCATTTTTAATTTCTCATCAGGATAAAGGGGTGTTAAATTGTCAAAATTTATTCTTTGTTTAGTTTTTTCAGTTGACTCAAAATTAATCTTATCAATTTTTGTAATAGCAAAATATCTCTCAGATTCTCTAGGAGCTCGCATTTCTCCCTCGACCGTGTCACCAGTACGAAGGCTATGTTGCTTGATTTGTGATGGCGACGCGTAGATGTCATCTGGGCCCGGTAAATAATTTGCATCAGAAGATCTTAAGAAACCAAAACCATCTTGAAGGATTTCCAAAACACCTTCTCCGTAAATAGCATCTTTGTTCGACGCCATCTGCTTTAAGATAGCAAAAATCATGTCTTGCTTTCTTAGCGTGCCAGCGTTCTCTATTTTGAGTTCCTCTGCGATTTTAAGAAGTTCGGATGGGTTCTTTGATTTTAGGTCTTTTAAATGCATAAAAATAAGAATAGGGGATTAAAGCGGAATTTTTTTTATAGGTTATTAATATTAATTTGTCAATCAAATGGTTTAAATACTACAATTAAAACAATCAAGATAAATAATATCGTTGGTATCTCATTAATTATTCTAAAAAAACTTTCTTCCTTTTTATTATTATATCCTTCAAAATCTTTTCTAATTTTTGCGCAGTACATATGAAAACCAGACATTAAAATTACTAGTGTAATTTTTATAATAAGCCAAGTAGTCAAGAAATAGTTGTTTAATGAAGCCAATGCAATTCCAAGAAACCAAGTTAAAAACATTGACGGATTCATAATAAAACGCAACAGCTTTTTCTCCATAATAGTAAACGTTTCGTATTGATCAGAGTTTTTTTTACAGCTAGAGTGATAAACGAATAATCTTGGCAAATAGAACAAGCCTGCCATCCAAGTAGTAAAAAAAATAATGTGTAATGATTTTAATATGCTATACGTCATTTTCTCTCATTATTTTAGCCATCCGAGTAATTCTCGATTAATTATTTGCTGATACATTTTTATGGCAGTCTGAGAGTCGTTTAAGCAATCTATATAAAAAAAACTTTTTCCACCTTTTTCTAAAAACTCTTCTTCTCCTTCCATTTTTATTTCCTCTAATGTTTCCAAACAATCAACTGAAAAGCCTGGCGCCATAATTACCATATTGTTCTTTTTCTTTTCTATAAGCTCGTCCATTTTTTCATTCATATATGGTCTTAACCACTCTTGTGGCCCAAACCTTGATTGAAAGGACATTTGGAAATTAAATTTCCCTTTCATTTTTTCATTCAGCAACCTTACAGTTTTGGCACAATGACAATGATATGGATCACCCTTCAGAAAATATTTTTTTGGGATGCCGTGGAAAGAACAAACAATATCTTTTTCCTTAATTTTTCGTTTTTTTAAGTTTTCTTCTAAACTTAATTTTAACGCATTGATATATAATGGATCGTCAAAATACGGGGGAACAACACGTATTGCTGGTTGCCACCTTGTTTTCTTTAGGTATTCAAAAACTCTATCTATTACAGATGCCGTTGTTGTAGCCGAATACTGGGGATACATTGGAAAGATAAGTATCTTTTCACAACCTTTCTTCTTCATTTCTTTTAATTCATCCTTGATTCTAGGCTTTCCATAGTTCATAGCATCTTTAATTTCTACCTTCTTTTTGTCATATTTACTTTGAAGTTTTTTTGCTACTGATTGGGTGAAAACTTTTAATGGTGATTTATTTCGTTTTTTATCCCATATTTTTTCATATAATTTACCTGACTTTCTTGGTCTGAAAATTAGGATAATAAAATATAAAATTGGAAACCAAATTAGTCTTGTTAACTCTATAATTCTTTTATCACTGAGAAATTCCCTTAAATATAACCACATTGACGTATAATTTGTATTTTCAGGTGTCCCTAAATTCACCATAAGAACTCCTATTTTTTTTTGTGGTATAAAAATATGATTATCTGGCTTCATTAAAATCTCTTATTAATTGTATTGTTTTTTCTACATTAGCAATTGGTGTATGAGGTAAAACTCCGTGAGATAGATTAAATATATGTTTATTACCATTAAACCTTAAAAGAATTTTTTTTATTGTTTCTTTCATTTCTTTTCCTCCCCTTACAAGTATTTCCGGGTTTAGGTTTCCTTGTACAATAATATTTTTTTTTTTGGCTATTTCTAGAAGTTCTTCAGGAAACTTTTCATCAAGTGAAATTATATCACATTCAACATTTTCTAAAAACTTACAGATTTGTGATTCTGATTTTCTAGGGAAACATGCTACAGGAATATTTGGAAAGACTTTCTTTATATTTTTTAGAATTTTCTTATTTGGTTCTATTATAAAATCAACGTACTCGTCACCTTCTAATAAACCTGCCCACGATTCAAATATCTTAACGATATTTGCACCACTCTTTATTTGTTCTATTAAGTACATACTTGAAAATTCAATCAATATTTCTATTACCTCAAGTAATTCTTTCTTTTCGTTTTTTATTTTTAATTTTACCTTCTGATGATCCTTTGATGTTCCTCCTTCAATCATATAAGTTAAAACTGTAAATGGTCCTCCGCAAAAACCAATTACATTTTTCTTTTTATTTTTATTCTTTATGAGTTTTATTGTTTTAAATATAGGGTCTAATATTTTAAGATTGCTAGTTAGGTTGTTATGACTTAAATCATGTTTGTTATTTATTGGTTTTAAAATAGGTCCTATATTTTCTTTAAAATCCACAAATTGTCCTAATGCATGAGGAACAACCAAAATATCAGAAAATAGTATTATAAAATCTAAATCAAAGCGTTCTATAGGTTGAAGAGATATCTGCGCTGCTTTTTCTGAATTGAAGCATAAATCTAAAAATGTTCTTTCTGTAGATCTTAGTTTTTTATACTCAGGTAAATATCTTCCTGCTTGTCTCATAAACCAAACTGGGACTTTTGTTTGAGAGAATAATTTATCCATATACCTTCTACTACTATATATTATAATAAGGTTGTTGTTGTTGTTGTAGGCTTAGTAACGTTAACATCTTTGATCAACATTATACTAACAAAGAATTAAAGAAAAACTATGTTAATAAAATCTTAGCAAAATAATAAGTCATTAACGAAATAACAAAAAAAATGAGGAAAACACTTCTGTGTATATTGGGGAAAAAAATGTTATTAAAATACTAACATTGTTAAGGTGTGGAGAAAAAAAGAACAACTATAAAGAAATGAAAAAAAGAGAAAGAAATTGAAGTTATACACAGAAAGTGAACATGTTATTCTTGCGTCTTCAAGCCAAACGAGAATTAGTTATTTAAAAAAGTATTTTAGAAGAGCAATTGCTGTACAACATAAAGTTGATGAAATGGAAATAAAAAACAAAAATAAAGATTTAAGTTTTAAGGACTTAGTTAAACTATTGGCGAAAAGAAAAGCTCAATCTATTATGGAAGATTACCCTGAAGGTATTATTATTGGTTCAGACCAGTTGTTAATTTGTGACGGAATATTATTTAATAAGTCAAAAAATATTTCAGAAGCTAGAAGTAACTTGATTAAATTAAAGGGGAAGACACATACATTGATTAGTTCAACATATGCTATGAAAAATCAAAAACCTTATTTTGAAGAAACAAAAGAAGCTGAAATGTTATTTAAAAATGTTTCACAGTTAAGTATAGAAGAATATTTAATGGAAAAAGAGAAAGAAGTTTTGATGTCTGTTGGGTCCTACAGAATTGAAGATAATAAAAAGTATAATTTTTTAAAAATTTTAAAAGGTGATCATGAGACAATAATAGGTTTTCCACTAATAAATCTTAAAAATAAATTTATGGAAGATACGAAATGACACTTTTTGTAATTGGAAAACCAATTAATCACTCACTTTCACCACTTATCCATAATTTCTGGATTAAAAAATACCAGATAGATCTAGAATATAAAAAAATGGAGGTTGATAAAGAGACTCTTCCTTCCTTGATAGAAAAAGTAAGGAGGAGAGAAATTACTGGTTTAAACGTAACTCTTCCTTATAAAAAAGAGATAATAATGTATATTGATGAGATTTCATACACGGCAAAAGACATAGGAGCCGTAAATACAATCTTTTTTAAAAAAAATAAAGTCTATGGTGATAATACAGATGGAATTGGTTTTACGAGATCTCTAGAAAAACAAACAGAATTTAATTTTAAAAATAAGTCAATCTATATTCTAGGAGCAGGCGGCGCATCATACGGTATCATTTCTGAATTAATAAAAAAAAAAATACAAACAATTTATATAGCTAATAGAACAAAACAAAAAACAATCCAATTAATAAATTATTTTAAAAGTAAAGATCAGGATTTGAATTTAAAATTTGCTGACTGGGAAGACCTCTCCCCCGGCTCTGATGTTGATTTAATAATAAACACGACCTCCTTCGGAATGATGGAAAATGAATTCCTAGAAATTAACATCAATAACCTTAAAGATACATTAATGCTAGTTGATATTATTTATAATCCAAAAGAGACCGAGTTACTAAAATTTTTCAGGAAAAAAGGTTTTTTTTGTATGAATGGCTTGAGCATGCTGATAGAACAAGCAGCTGTTTCCTTCGAACTCTGGTTTAAAATTTCTTTAGGTAATAAGGATATTGAAGAGGTAAAAAAGATTTGTGAAAAATCCTATTAAAATAGCAATCACAGGAAAAATAGGTTCTGGTAAATCTACGGTTGCAGAAATTATAAAAGACATTGGTTACTTTGTTTTTGAATCAGATAAAGAAGTTGACAAACTCTTTAATAGCAATCACATAAAAAATAAAATTCAAAACCTTTTTTATAAAATTCAAAACCTTACTAATAAAGATGGCTCGATTAATAAGACTCTTTTAGGCGACTATGTTTTTTCGAATAAAAGTGAGTTAAAAACTTTGGAAGATTTAATTTATCCATTATTGAAAAAAGAAAGGCAAAAATTTATTAATTCAAAAAAAATGGAAAAAATACTTTTTTTTGATATTCCCTTGTTATTTGAAAAAAAACTTTTCAAAGAGTATAACTTTATTATCTACGTTTACGTAAAGGATAAAATTCAAAAAGAAAGAGTTTTAAGAAGAAAAAAAATGAATAAAGATAAGCTTAAAAAAATTTTGGAAGCCCAAACCTATAATTTAAAAGATTATCAAAAATTTATATCAATTAAGATTGATACATCAAATGATCTAGATCAAACAAAACAAAGTTTAATTTCTTTTCTTAATAAAAAAGTTTTAGGTTACTCATAAATCTAAAATTTTAGTTATTAAAGTAAGAAAACGAGATTTTGATGACTTTTCATTGTTTAAAATTGACATTTGACAGAGATGCAGTTCTTTTATTGCTTTTCTCAGGTTTTGAAAATTCCACAGATCTATCTGTGATAAAAAAGTCTCCTCTTCTTTAAAAAAAATTGGTGGTCTAAGTGATTTCATTGCATTTAGGGGTGTCAAACCAAGCAATATTTTATCTTTTACAAATAAAATTTTTTCTAGATGTTTCGAAAAAATATTAATAAATTTAATTTCATCAGAAAATGTTTGTTGTAATTTCAAGAATTCGTTCCAAAAATCATTTCTTTTTTTAGATGCGAGTAAATAAACTAAGTTATTCAGATCATGAGAATTGTTATCTATAAGAATTGACAATGCATTACTTATATTTTTTTTTGTAGTTTTTATGTAAATGATAAGTTTGTTTAGCTCATTTAATAGATTTAGTCTTTCACTACTCAAAAGTGAGGCTAGTAAATTTTTGTGATCAAGGCTTATCTCAATATTTTCATTTTCGAAAACTCTCATTATTACTTCTTTTTTTTCTAATAGACTATCCTCATAGCAAGGTACAATTAAGCAGTCCGGTGAATCCTCAAAAAACTTTCTAATTTTTAAGCCCTTTTGAATAGGACCAGTTTTAAAAATTATATTTTGAATATTTAAGTCTTGAGAAGTGATTAATTTAATAATTTCGCTGGATACTCTTAGATCACTGAGTGAAAAAATTAGACTTGTTTTATTTCCAAAAATATCATCTTGATCATTCTGATTTACTATCTCTGTAAAGCTATGACGTAAAAAATCATCTTGAAAAAGATTTAAAAACTTGAGTGTTCTATCCAAAGAATTTAGCTTGCTTTTTAAAATTGTAATACAACTTTCAATTTTTCCAAAATTAGGTCCATAGAAGAGGAAAAACTTTTTTTCAGTGAGAAAGGCACTTTTTTCAAAATTGGAATATTTTAAGATCATGGAGAAAGTGATCTATTAAATTTTGATGTTGCTATTATTTGGCTTAAACTTTCAGAAAGGGAAGAAATAATATTTTTTGCTGCACTTTCTTCTGAAATAAGATTGGCATATGGGCTTTCACCAAGGAAATAGGAACTTTTATTTTGCAAGGTTCCTGAAAGAACCACTCCTTTTTTATCATAAAATGTATATTGAAGATTAATATTTAATATTTTTCCTGATGAATAAAGGTCTTTGTTAAAAGCTAACCCTGAGAGTGATCTACTTAACGAAACTACTAGTTTTAGATTTGATGGTTTGGATCTTTTTGAGTTAAGTTTTTGGTTAAGAGAGGCCTTCATAAAAAGGGGTATTTTTTTATCGTAGTCATTAGACTTTACTAGAATATTAATTTTGTGAGAGAAAATTGATTTTTTTTTATAAATAGGCTCATAAGCGCAACTACAAAAAAAAAATAAACACAAAAAGAAATTGAGAAATGTCTTTTTTTTCATATCACAAAATTAATAATTCTATTTTTCACAAAAATAACTTTTTTTGAGTTCTCGTAGTATGATGACGGAATATTATTATTTTTCCTAATGATTTCTAAAATATTCTCTTGGCTTGATTCAAATGGCGCGTCAAAAAGAAACTTTTTTTTTCCATTAACCTGAAGAACAATACTAACAATTTTTTTATCTAAATCGGAATCATCAAAATCAGGCCATTTTAAATTAATTAGAACCTTTTTAAAGCCCGACTTTTCTGCTATTTCATCAGAAAAATGAGGAGTTATAATGGAAATAAGTCTTAAAAATATCGACCAATAGTAATTAAAGAGATCTTTAGTCATCTTTGTTTTCAGGGCATAATTAACCATTTCTCTTAATTTAGCGACCGCAGTATTGAATCTATAGTTTTTAATATCATCTGTGTAAACCATTATTGTTTTCTGTATTAAGCTATAAGCTTCTTTCTCTTCTTCTTTAATTTTGCTAATGGTTTTTGCATCCAATTCTTCTATGAAAGAAAAATCTTTTTGAAGATAATCATATATTTTTTTTAAAAATTTGTATGTAGCTTTTATTCCCTCTATTGACCATTCGAGATCTCTTTCTGGAGGGGAGTCAGAAATCATAAAAAGTCTTGCAGTATCAGCACCATAAGTTGATATTATTGAATCTGGGTCCACAACATTTTTTTTTGACTTACTCATTTTTTCTGACCTTCCCTTAACGACTGAAGTTTTTTTCCCATTTTCTTTTGTGTAATAGACTGTATTTCCTGCTATATCTTTTTCGCTAAAAACATTTTCAGGGTTAATCCATTTTGAGTTAACTGTTTTGAAAGTTTCGTGACAAACCATACCTTGAGTAACTAATTTTTTGAACGGTTCTTCAGGAACGTTATAATTGCAATATTTTAGGGCTCTTGAAAAAAACCTAGAATAAAGTAGGTGAAGAATAGCATGCTCAACACCACCAATATAATGATCAACAGGCATCCAGTAGTTGGTATCATCTTCTTTAAAAGGAATGGATTCTTCAATTGGTGAACAGAATCTTAAAAAATACCAGGATGAGTCAAAAAAGGTATCTAAGGTATCTGTTTCTCTAGTCGCCCTTTTCCCAGTTTTACTACATGTAGTATTTTTCCATGTTGGATGATTGCTAAGAGGATTACCAGAGTTGTTAAAATCTATATCTTCTGGAAGTTTTACAGGTAAATCTTTCTCATCGACGGTGAGAGTTTTGCCATCTTCTGTATAGATAATAGGAATTGGGCATCCCCAATACCTTTGTCTAGACACTCCCCAGTCGCGAAGTCTGTAATCAGTTTTTTTTTCCCCAATTTTATTTTCCTGAATTATTTGAGTTATTTTTTCTTTCCCCTCTGATGGATGAAGGTTATCAAGAAAGTCTGAATTAATCATTTTGTCTTCTTTGTTTATTTCACAGTAAGGAAGAGATGATAAATTAGTATTTTGAATAACTTTTATGATATTTAGTTTATTTTTTACGGCAAAATCATGATCTCTTTGATCATGTGCTGGACAACCAAAAATTGCGCCAGAGCCATAATCCATTAGGACATAATTAGCAAAAAAAATTGGTATTTTTTTTTTATTGAATGGATGTATTACATGAAGTCCAGTTTCAAAGGCAAACTTTTCTTCATTATCTTTTTTTTCTTGATCTTTAATACACAATCTTTTGAATTTTAAAAATTCAGGGTCATTATCGAAAAAATTGCTTATTTCATGTTCAACAGATAGTGCTATAAAGGTCGCACCAAAAATTGTTTCAGGCCTTGTCGTGAAGATTTTAATTTTTTCTTTTTTTTTAGAGATACTAAATATTATTTCAACACCTTGTGATACACCAATCCAATTTTTTTGCATTGTTCTAACTTTATCTGGCCATTGATCAAGGTTATGCAAATCGTTGAGTAGTTCTTGAGAAAACTTTGAAATTTTTAGAAACCATTGGGATAACTTTTTTTTTTCTACAACTGCTCCTGATCTCCAACCTTTTCCATCAATTACCTGCTCATTTGCTAAAACAGTCTCATCTACGGGGTCCCAATTTACATAGCTATCTTTCTTGTAAACAAGACCCGCATTATATAAATCAATAAAAAGTTTTTGTTGATGCTTATAATATTGATCATCACAAGTAGAAATTTCTCTTTCCCAATCTATAGATAAACCAATTGACTTGAGTTGCTTTCTCATATTGCTAATATTCTTTTCTGTCCAAACCTTAGGATTAAGATTGTTTTCTATAGCTGCATTTTCTGCAGGCATACCAAAACTATCCCACCCCATTGGGTGAAGAACATTAAATTGATTTTTTTTGAAAAACCTAGCAATCACATCACCGATTGTATAATTTCTTAAATGGCCCATATGAATATTTCCCGATGGGTATGGAAACATTTCTAATACATAAAACTTCTTTTTTTTATTTCTATTTACAGAAAATACTTTTTTTGAATTCCAAAGGTTTTGCCATTTTTTTTCTATTAATGATGGTTTTGAGTAGTCCATTTTACTCTCTAAAGTAGGAAATTGCTGCAAACCCTTTTAGATATTTATTTTTAAGACGGCTTATATTCTTTTTGGTAATACCTCCCAGAGCGAAATTTAGTTTGTTCTTCAAAAATATACAAAGTTCAAAAAGTTTTTTTGTTCCAAGTCCTTTTCTTCTTGGGTGAGACTTTGTATTAAAGACGTTAGAGATAAAAACAATATCAATATCTTTTGCAAATTTTTTAGCCTCTTTGAAATTGTGAATTTTTACTGCTAGCAAAAATTTATCCTTAATTAAATTGAAATTTACCATATTACTAAAAATTTTATTTTTAAAATCTATTAATATCCCGTTAGCATTATATTTGCTAGCCCAGAAAAAAGAACTTTGTATAATAAATATAATACGATTTTTTCTGCATATTTGAACTAATGGTTTAATATTTTTTATAAATTCTTCTCTGTTAAAAGGTTCTTCTGAAAAAAAAATTACTCCAGTTTTACAGGTAAGACTACAAATTATTTTTTCGCTGTACACTTCAAAAGGGTTGCAAAAAAACCATTCTTCTGGAATATTGATTTTTTTTAATTTATATCTTAACCGATGATCCATGAATAAAATTATTGAAAATTATAAAAGAATTTTGATTCAAATTGAAAGATATAATAAAGAATTTTCAGCAACAACTAGGAATCCGAAACTAATTGCTGTTTCAAAAACTTTTTCTGAAGAAAAAATTCAGTTAGTAATCGATCAAGGACATCATATCTTTGGAGAAAATAAGGTTCAAGAGGCAACTGAAAAATGGATAAATTTAAAAAAAAGAAATAAAAAGATTGAGCTTCACTTAATTGGTCCTCTTCAATCTAACAAAGTAAAACAAGCGCTAGAAGTTTTTGACGTAATTCAAACTATTGATAGAGAAAAAATTGTAAAAAAAATAAAAGATAACTTGAACAAAAAAGAGATTAAATGTTTCGTACAAGTTAATATTGGCAACGAACCACAAAAGAATGGTTTAAAAATTTCTGAGTTAGATTCTTTTGTTGAGTGGTGTATTAATGATGTGAAGCTGGGAATAGATGGCTTAATGTGTATACCGCCAATTGAAGGAGAACCGTCCTATTATTTTAATTTACTTTCTAATTTAAAAGAGAAACTAAAAATTGAACATGCAAGTATGGGAATGTCAAATGATTTTGCAAAAGCAATACAATTTGGAGCAACTTACTTAAGAGTCGGTTCAGCTATTTTTGGAAACAGAAGTTAGCATATAATTAAATTGCAGGATAAAGTAATACGAGGAATTAATTTTAATAAATCTTTTTTTTTCATAGCTATGCATCCTTCTGTAAATTTAGTTTCATTTTCTGAGCAATGAAGAAATATTGCACTTCCTTTATATTTTATTGGAGAGGTATAGTTGAAATTTAATACAATTATAATGTCATAAAGATTATCCGCACGAAACAGGTCTTCGTATTCACAGCCGATTGGCTTGTTTATTAGTGAGTTGTAGTTTTTATTGTTAGAATCAGTGCACCAGGCAAAATTTTTTTTTATTTCAATCTTTGGAATTTTGGTTCTAATTTCATTTAATTGTCTTTTCTTATAAAATATTTTTATTAATTTATATCGCCCTTTTGGTGTTATCTTATCACCCTCTCTTTTTTTTAAACCGATGCCATTCTTACCAACATAGCAAATAAATTTTTTTTTTTCATGATAAACATATGCTATGTTTTTTCTATGAGACTTTTTTACAAACAAATTCATTCAAGAATATGTTAAACAAAAAAAAGATTATAGCCATATTCAATCAAAATTATTTTATCAAAGAATTAATTACTCTTTTAGAGGATGAAGGCTTAGAAATCAATAAGATTAAAAACATTGAGCAATCTGAAGAATTAATCTCTAATAAAATTTTACTGCTTGATATTGATTCTAAAAAAAGAATGAAAAACGTAAAAAAATTCTTAGAACAAAAAGCTAGAGATTGCAATATTTTTGTAACACACGAAGAAAACCTTAAAATTGATCTTGAAGATGTCACCATATTAAAGCCCCCAATTATTTTAAAAGATTTCATAAACCAAATTTATAGAATTTGTAAAAAGAATGAAAACTCAAAGAATTTAGTTAAAGTAAAAAACTTCCAGTTTAATTTTAAAAACAATGAATTAATTTTTGACGGAACTAAAAAAAAAATAAGACTTACAGAATTAGAGAGTAGACTTTTAAAATTTTTATCAGCAAATATTAAGGGATCTACAAAACAAGAGTTATTATCAAAAGTTTGGGGACATAACACAATACTTGATACTCATACGCTGGAATCATTAATTTATAGATTAAGAAAAAAAATTGAAAAAAACCCCAATCAACCTAAACTTTTAATCTTGAAGGAAAAAAAATATTTCTTAATCAAAAGTTAATTATTTCGAAAAACTTTTGGTCGAGGATCTTCTTTGTCAATATCAAAACTTGAAATAGAATTTTTCTCATCAACTACTAAGGTATTTAAGAGAACTTCTATTTTATTTGTTGGGTTTTGAAAGATCGTCCATTTTTTCATAAGAAAAGGATTTTTTTCAAAAGCTATTTCTAAAAAACTTTCATCCTGTCTTTTTTTGTGACGAATTCTAATTTTAATTTGATTTTCTTTTTCATATAATCCAACTATTTCAATATCTTTTTTTTCAAAATTTTTATAAAGGAAAAGACTTACAGGTATGTCTGCTAGATTATAAAAGGTTATGGACTTTATTTTTTTGTTAATTGAAGCAAACTTTTTACCATCACTTATTAATAATAAAGGAATCTCATTATAATGAATTCTTGTTTTTCCAGGACGTGAAATTAAAATTTGTCCAGAAAGAATCTCTCCATTATTGTTAATTTGAATAAATTCAGCATTTAAGGTGTCAAAACTCTGTAAAAAATTTAAAACCCTTTCTTGATTTGCATTGCCAAAGCAAGTTTTATGTATAAAAATGATAATAAAAAGATTTGTAAATAGGATACGAAACACGAACTTATTATATACTATGATAATTAAACTTTTAAGAGATCACTTTATTTTTATTTTAGCTGCAATGATTTTTCTTACCAGTTGTCAAATGACAAATACTGGTGAAAAGAACATTTCTGTATTAGATAAAGAATTGGGAATTGAAGAAAAAAGTCAAGCTCTTGAAAAAGGTTCTGTGCCAGAAAAGCCTGAGGTTGATATTTCTGAAAAATCAGATGAAAAATTTGTCCAAACAGAAGTTGAACCAATTGTTGAAAAAGGGGGTCCTTTTGAAGAATCTTATGAAAATATTTCGTCAGCTCAAAAAATTAAAGATGAAAAAAGAATCTTAGATTTTTTTTCAGACCTTTTTAAGTCTGATGAAGCCACAGAAAAAAAGCCAGAGAAGCAGAATATAAAGAAAAATGATTTTGTAAAAAAACAAATAGTCGCTTCTAATGATAAAAAAAGTGACGAGACATATGGGAAAGAAAAGACTGAAATTTTTAAACAGGAAAAACCTAAGGATGAAAAAAGAATTTTAGATTTTTTTACAAAATTTTTTGAATCAGAAGAAAAGCCTGAAGATGAAATTATCGATGAAGAACCTGGGTTTACTAATGACAAAATTGCTACTGAAACATTGAATGATAATGAAGAACAAAAAAAAGAATTTAGTGAGACAGTCGAGAAAATTACTCCAAAAATAATTAAAAGAAAAAATGATGATTATGAGGAGACGAAAGACTTTAAAGAAGAAGTTACTGTAACAGAGTCAAGTGTAAGTAGCAGTTTAAAGAAAATTAAAATAAAAGAAATATCTGATGATCTAGAAATTCAGGATAATATTCAAGATCTTGCTAAGAATGAAAGTTTAGTAAAGAAACCTCGTGAATTTAGAGAAACTCTAAAAGAAAAGAATATTCAAAAAACAAACAATTTGGCTTTTTTAGATACCAGAAAATCTGTTTATAAAAAAAAAAAGCGATCTAATAACTTAATTGGCCTTTTACTTCCTTTAACAGGTGAAAAAAGGTCTGCAGGGAAATTAGTTCTAAACACCTTCAGATATAGTTTAGTATCTAACCCAAAAGATATTGTATTCAAAATATATGACACAAAAGGCTCATCTAGTGGAGCTGTAGAAGCAGCAAAAAAAGGTAAGAATGATAATGTTGATACATTCATAGGGCCAGTTTTTTCTGATGAAACACTGGCAATTAAAAACGCTTTTGTAGGAGATACCAAATTAAAGTTCTTTAGTCTGTCTCCTGATTTGTCAAATATTTCTAAAAACGTTATTGTTTCAGGACAGAATCCAAAGGATCAAGTTTCATGTATTTTAAATGATATAGAAAGCAAGGAATTAAAAAAAATTCTTTTGATACATCACAATGATAAATATGGAGAAGTTGTAAAAAAAAACTTGGAGGAAAGTATATACAAACTAAATATGTTCAACCAGGTCGATTTATCTTTTTTTACTGTATATCCAGAACAAAATTTGAATAAGGATATTATGGCAATAAGTAACTTTGAGAGTAGAAAGCTTGCTTTAAAAGAAAAAAGGAAATTTATAGAAAACGATAAGTCTTTGACAAAATTTGAAAGAAAAAAAGAGCTTAAAAAGTTAGAAAGGCAACTTACTCTGGGCGCTCCTTTTGACTCTATTATTATTGCTTCAGATGGAGATAGATTAACTGAAATTTTGTCACACTTAGCTTTTTACGATATCAATGCCAACAATACTTTTATTTACGGAACAAGTTTGTGGGAAGATACGAATAAGAAAGATAAAGTCTTTGAAAACACTTTTTTTGTAAGTAACTTAAAATCCAAAGAATCTTCCTTTGTAAAAAACTATAAAGATGTTTTTTCTAGAGACCCTTCCTCAGTTAGTTTTCATCTTTTTGATTTAATTGATTTAGTAAATGATTCAAAATTTTATGATGTTTATCCAGAGGATAAAGTTTTTTTTGGAGAGTATACCAATAGTCTCCTCAAGTCAGGATATATAAAAAGAGAAACATTCATTAAGAAAAATAGGGCTGGAGAAACCAAAAATATTTTTAGTTGTCAATTAAATGAAATTTAGACATTTTTTTGAAGGCTTCAAACCGATGATCTAAAAAAATTTTTTTTAAATGAGACATTTGACCAAAAGTCATTTTTGAGTTCGATGGGATAAAAAATGGGTCATACCCAAAACCATTTTTTCCTTTAGGAGGCCATGTTAATTTCCCGTCGATTTCTCCTGTGAAAATACTGATCTCTGAATTCTCTTCCTTCAATGCCAAAGTGCAGTGAAACCTAGCGTCTAAACAATTTTTTTTTTTTGCTTCAAAATACAGTTTCTTCATAGCCTTTGACCAACCGCCATTTTTTTGTGCAAATCTTGCAGAGAAAATACCAGGCTCATTATTTAGGCTTTTAATACAAAGGCCCGAGTCATCAGATAAACCAATGGAGCCATCTGGAACATTTTTAACTTTTATTATGGCATTTTCTTCAAATGTCTTGCCTGTTTCATTAATATCATTAACACCCAGCATTGATATTGTTTGAATTTTCACATTATAATTTGAAAATAGAGTTCTGAATTCAGCAATTTTTCCAGCATTATGCGAGGCAAGAATTATGGTTTTATTGTTAAGTTTGATTTTTTTCAAATTTTTCCTATTACTTTTTCCTGTAAGCGGGATATCTTTTCTGTCGATTCCAGGCTTAACTTAAGCATTTGATTTATTGTCTTTAAGCTAAAAGTTGATTTTTCTCCAGATATTTGAACTTCTGAAACTCCACTTTTTTGTGTAAAAACAAAATTTGCGTCAACATCTGCACGAGAATCTTCATTAAAATCAAGATCTACTAAAATTTTTCCACTTACAATTCCACAAGAAATTGCTGATATTGAATCTTTTATAGGATTTTGCGTTAAAATTCCTTTTTTTAAAAGTTTTTTTACTGCCAAAGCTAAAGCCACATATGCCCCTGTTATAGCAGCTGTTCTTGTTCCTCCATCAGCCTCTATAACATCGCAGTCAATTATAAACTGTTTTGATGGAAAAACTTGAAGATCTAAAATTGTTCTCAAAGAACGGCCTATTAACCTTTGAATTTCAATTGTTCTACCAGACTGCTTACCTTGTTTTGCCTCTCGTTTATTTCTTGAATTTGTTGAAGTAGGTAACATTCCATATTCTGCAGTTAGCCAACCAGACTCTTTGTTTTTTAGCCATGGTGGAACTTCAGTTTCAAATGTAGCTGTACAAATAACTTTTGTGTTACCTATGGATATTAAACAAGAACCATGGGCATTAATGTTGAAATTCTTTTTTATTGAGACTGGCCTAATTTGATTATTTTTTCTATTGAAATTTCTCATTGTCAAATATAATTGTAGTAAATATTATGATAAACTAATAAACATTATGAGAAAAAAAGACAATCTAAAATTCTCTAACATTTTTTCTTTCCAAAGACAAACTTCTAAGATCCTTGAGCTAAACCAAAGATCACAAAAAATATTTAAGTTAATTGTTGATGACTTTTTAAAAGATGGCATGCCAGTCGGTTCTAGAAAATTATCTATAAAGATGGGTGAAAAGCTTTCGCCCGCATCAGTAAGAAATGTTATGTTTGATTTACAAGAGGCTGGTTTATTAAAATCCAGTCACTCATCAGCAGGGAGGGTGCCTACAGATTTAGGTTTGAGGTTTTTTGTTGATGGGTTGCTTCAGGTAAAAAAAATTACTTCTTCACAAAGTAAAGAAATACAAGAGACTATTAATAAAAACTCAGCTAATTCTGATCAAATATGTAATGACGCTGTTACTATGCTTTCCGGTCTTTTAGATTGTGCTGGTATTGTCATAGCTCCAAAATTAGATGGGTCCCTAAAACACATTGAATTTGTGCCCGTTAGTAAAGACAAGGCACTTGTAATTTTAATTACTGATGATGGAATAATTGAAAATAGAATTATTTCTTTACCAAAAGGATTACCCAGTTCCATGTTGACTGAAACAACAAACTATTTAAATTCAATTATTAAAGGAAGAACTTTAATTCAAAGTAAGAAAATGATTAGCGAAGAAATTAAAAATGATAAAATAAGGATAGATAAGCTGGCGCAAAAATTAATTGATGATGGAATAGCCTGTTGGGATGATGCAAGTAAAAAAACAAAATTAATCGTGACAGGAACGTCAAAATTATTAGATGATATTCATGCGATCGATCAACTTGAGGATGCAAGAGAGTTGATAGAAAAATTAGAAAGTAAAAAAAATTTGATGGGCATAATTGATGAAACCAATGAGGCTCGTGGTCTTCAGATTTACATTGGGTCAGAAAATAATTTATTTGGCTTGACTGGCTGCACGACAATAATAAGCCCTTTTAGAAATAAAGAAAAAGAAATTATTGGCGCAATTGGGGTTATTGGTCCTATGCGTTTAAATTATGCCAAAATAATTCCTGTTGTAGATTATACAGCAAATATGATAGGTAAAAAGTTTCAAATTACATAAGTCAGGAGTCCATAATGAATGAGCAAAGAAAAAGTGAAAAGAAAGAAGATAACTTAACCAAAGGAAAAAAGACAGTAGATAAAAACACACAAAAAAAAGAAAAAAATAGTCAGGACTTATTAGTTGATGAGCTGAAAATAAAACTTAAGGATGTTGAGGATAAGCTTTTAAGATCACTAGCCGATAATGATAATCTCAGAAAAAGACATGACAAGGAAATTGAAGATAATTCTAAGTATGCAATTAAAAATCTATCTTATTCGTTATTAAATGTAGCTGATAACTTAGAACGTGCATTAAAATCCATACCCAACAATGAAACCGGAAGTTTGGATAATAATGTCATAAAAAACCTTGTTATTGGGATAAAAGCTGTAGAAAAGGAGCTTATAGATTCATTAGAAAAGCATGGCGTATCAAAGTTTGAGTCAGTCAATCAAAAGTTTAATCCTGAGATTCATCAAGCAGTTTCAAAGGTTCATAACGAAAAACCAGAAGGACTTATTGTGGAGGAAATGCAAAAAGGTTTTAAAATTGGAGAAAGGCTTTTGAGACCTGCCATGGTTGTTTTATCAATGGGACCAGAAACAAAAAAATAAATAAAGTTACTTTTCTTGAAATCTGCGGAGAGTTATAGATATTCTTCCCTCTTTTGGAAGATTGATATTTTGGTAGTCATAAAAAACATTTTTGTCGCTTTTGAAAATCTTACTAATTGAATGATAATATAATCTTGACTCATCCTTTAGAACCACTAAAGAACCAGACGGAAGGCATATTTTTTTTAAATTCTTTCTTGAACTTCCATAATTAAAGACCGCTTTATTTCCAATTGAGATCGAAACAACTGGGTGAGAAAAGTCATTCTCATCTTTATCTTGATGAATACCAAGAGTAGATTTTTCATTTTTATAAACATTAATCAATGAACAGTTGGGTTGAGTTAAGGGTGATCCATATTTATTCCAAATCTCCAAGAAAATTTTTGGAATTGGTGGCCATTTTTTTTTTGTTACTGGATGACACTTTTCATATTTATATCCGTTTTTATCAGATTGCCATCCCCATTTTCCAGCATTCGTAATACTTACGCTAAGTGGTTTATTCCAAATGGGAGTTAAGGGATTAAAAAGAGGGGCTTTGTCAATTATCTCTGAGACCTCGTCTATAATTTTCTTTTGAATTGATTCACTGAGAACACTAATAAGAATTTTCATTTTTTTCTTGATTTGAAGGTTATATTCATAATATAAGATAATAGCTTTAATAACATTATTTTAATAGTGCCTATGAGGGCTATTAAAAAATTCTGTCCAATTACAGTAAGTAGGAAGAAAAGGAGCATTATATGTCAATTATTGGAATAGATTTAGGTACCACAAATTCATGTGTTGCCATTATGGATGGTAAATCCCCTAAAGTGATAGAAAATGTTGAAGGGTCAAGAACAACCCCTTCGATGGTCGCATTCACAGATAACAATGAAAATCTTGTCGGTCAGTCAGCTAAAAGACAAGCCGTTACCAACCCAGAAAAAACACTTTTTGCAATAAAAAGATTAATCGGTCGTAGGATGGACGACCCTGCCGTAAAAAAAGATTTACAGATTTTGCCATATAAAATCGTTCCTGGTGATAATCAAGATGCATGGGTTGAAATAGACGGAAAAAAACATTCACCAAGTCAGATCAGTGCAATGATCCTTCAAAAAATGAAAGAAACTGCTGAGAAGTTTTTAGGAAAGCCTGTTAAGGAGGCTGTCATTACTGTACCAGCTTATTTTAATGATGCCCAAAGGCAAGCCACCAAAGATGCAGGTAAGATAGCTGGCCTTGATGTAAAAAGAATTATTAATGAACCAACAGCTGCAGCTCTCGCTTACGGATTAGATAAGAAAAAAGCAGGCACTGTGGCTGTCTATGACCTAGGCGGAGGGACATTTGATATTTCTATTCTAGAAATTGGTGACGGCGTTTTTGAGGTTAAAGCTACCAATGGAGATACAAAATTGGGAGGAGAAGACTTTGATAATGTTCTAATAGACTACTTCGCAGCTGAATTTAAAAAGGAACAATCAATAGACTTGAAAAATGATAAATTAGCTCTTCAAAGACTTAAAGAAGCAGCTGAAAAAGCTAAAATTGAGTTATCTACTTCTGCTCAAACAGAGGTAAACTTACCTTTTATAACCGCAGACTCTTCTGGACCGAAGCATTTGAATATTAAGCTCTCCAGATCGAAATTTGAATCATTGGTTTCTGATTTAGTCGAAAGATCGATTGAACCTTGTAAGCAAGCTTTGAAGGATGCTGGTCTGGGTGCTGGTGAAATCAACGACATAATATTGGTAGGTGGCATGACTAGGATGCCTAAAGTTATTCAGGCTGTTAAAAATTTTTTTGGAAAAGACCCTAACAGAAGTGTTAACCCAGATGAAGTTGTCGCATTAGGAGCAGCTGTTCAAGGTGGTGTTTTATCTGGTGAAGTTAAAGACGTTCTCCTTTTGGACGTTACCCCACTTTCATTAGGTATAGAAACACTAGGTGGAGTTTTCACAAAATTAATTGAGAAAAATACCACTATTCCAACCAATAAGAGCCAAGTTTTTTCTACAGCTGAAGATAATCAATCTGCTGTTACAATAAGAGTTTTTCAAGGTGAGAGACAAATAGCAACCGACAATAAACTATTAGGACAATTTGATTTAGTGGGTATTCCCCCAGCGCCTAAGGGAACACCTCAAATTGAGGTAACCTTTGATATCGATGCGAACGGTATTGTCAAAGTTTCAGCAAAGGACAAAGCAACCGGAAAAGAGCATCAGATTCAAATTAAAGCATCTGGTGGTTTGAGTGAAGAAGATATTGAAAAAATGGTTAAAGATGCTGAAGCTAATGCTGAATCTGATAAGAAAAAGTTAGAGGCAATTGAGGCCAGAAACAATGCCGATTCAATAGTCCATAGTACGGAAAAAAGTCTCAAAGACCATGGAGATAAAGTTCCAAAAGAAGATAAAGATAAAATAGATAAATCTCTTGAAGAACTTAAAAACCTTCTCAAGGATGAAAAGGCAGAGACTAAAGCATTGAAAGAAAAAACAGACGCTCTAATTCAGAATTCAATGAAATTAGGTGAACTTATGTATAAGGAAGCTCAAGAAAAAGCTGAAAAAGAAAAAAAAGCTTCCGATGCCGGTGGTAAAGAAAAAGGAGATGCTAAAACTAATAAAACCAAGAAGGCAAAAAAAGATGAGAAAGTAGTCGATGCAGACTTTGAAGATGTTACTGACAAAAAAGACGCTGATAACAAAGAAAAATCAGCCTAGTTAATTATTTAGAATGCGTCATGTCAAAGCAAGATTATTATGATGTCTTAGGTGTTTCAAAAGATGCTGACTCGAGTAGCCTCAAATCAGCTTATAGAAAATTAGCGATGAAATACCATCCAGATAAAAATCCTGGAGATGTGGAATCAGAAAAAAAATTTAAGGAAATTTCTGAGGCCTACGAGATCCTTTCTAATTCTGAAAAAAGACAAGCATACGATGCTTATGGCCATGATGCATTTAACCAAACTGCTGGCGGTGGATTTTCGGATGGATTTAGTGGTTTTGGAAGTTTTTCAGATATATTCGAAGATTTCTTTGGTGACATGGGTGGAGGAGCTTCAAGGAAAAACCAACAAAGGGGTCAAGACTTAAAATATGAGATTGATGTTGATTTAAGGGAAGCATACACTGGTATTAAAAAAGAGATTTCATTTGATACACTTGTAAGATGTGATTCTTGTAGTGGGTCCGGTTCTGAAAAAGGCTCTGGATTAAAAAATTGTGGGGCATGTGGTGGAACAGGAAGAACAAGGGCGTCACAAGGTTTTTTCACAGTTGAAAGAACTTGTTCAGCTTGCAGTGGAGCAGGTCAAGTAATAACAGATCCATGTGGAAGCTGTAATGGAGAAGGAAGAAAAAGAAAAAATAGAAAGATAGAGGTAAGTATACCTGCAGGAGTTGAAGATGGAAGTAGGATTAGATTACAAGAAGAAGGAGCCGTTGGTCCACATGGCTCTGCACCAGGAGATTTGTATTTGTTTGTTAGCATGGTAGATCACCCAATTTTTGATAGAGAAGGTTTAAATATTTTTTGTAATGTTCCCATTTCTATTGTTGATGCTTCTTTAGGTGGGTCCGTTGATGTTCCTACTGTCTCAGGCGGCAAAGTTAAAGTTAAGATTCCATCAGGATCACAAAATGGTGATCAGTTTAGATTAAATGGGAAAGGAATGCCAACTGTGAGATCGACACATTTGGTGATATGATTATTTCTTTATCGGTTGAAATTCCAAAAAACTTATCAGAAAAACAAAAACAACTACTTAGAGAATTTAATGAGGAATTAACTCAAAAAAATAGTCCAGAAAGTTCTGGTTTCTTTTCTAAGGTTAGGGACTTCTGGGAAGGACTGACTTAAGGAATCTAATGAAAAAAATCAAAATAGGTATTTTTGGGCCTAAGGGAAGAATGGGTGAAAGCATTATCGAACAAATAGACAATTATAGTGAATTACAACTTTCAAGCCTATGTGAGAATAAAAAACATTCAATAGTAGGAAAGGAACTTGCAGGAGTTTTAGTTCATTCAAATTTAGCAAAATTAGTTGATGAATCAGACGTGATTATTGATTTTACTATCCCAGAGGCAACAATTAATTTATTAGAAGAATTAAGAAAAAGTAAGAAAAAAACAGCAGTTGTAACTGGAACAACTGGATTTACAAAAAATCAGGAAAAAAAGTTTTTAAAGTTGTGTAATGGTTTAAAAATTCTTCAATCATTTAACATGAGTTTGGGAATTAATATTCTCAAAGAATTAGTAAAAAAAACAGCCAAAAACATCTCAGAAGAGTCAGACATTGAAATTAGTGAAATACATCACAATATGAAAAGAGATGTGCCTTCAGGTACAGCGTTAACACTTGCAGATTCAATCACTGAAGGAGCTAAAGCGAAAAAAAAAAATATGTATAGATTACAATCAGCTAATTTGCTTCGAAAAAAGAATGAAATAGGGTTTTCTTCGATAAGAGGTGGTGATGTAGTAGGAGAACATTCAGTTTATTTTTTTATGGATGGCGAAAGAATTGAATTAACACATAGGGCAGTTGATAGAAAAATATTCTCAAATGGTGCTTTGAAAGCTGCTATCTGGATTTTTAACAAAAAACCTGGTATGTACTCATTAACAGATATGTTAGGCTGATTTTATGAAAAAATTAAAGTTATTTTGTGTTCTTGTTTGTTCGTTTTTTCTGCTTTCTTGTGAGGAGAAAATATCTGAAGAAGATCTTAATACATACAAATCTATAATGGATGTAAGGCTTGGTCATTTGGGTAACGCTATCATAATTCAGGGACGTCTTTTAGATGCATTTAATCTCAGAAATGATAGAGCTGATGAGGATCATTTTAAAGAAGCTGAGGAGTTAGTAAAAGGAAACCTTGAACTCTTTGGAAGACCTGATGAGCTAAAAAAATTACCTATTCCAAGATCTGGTAAATTGAAAAAGGTTCATAGTTCACTGATAGAAGCATCGGAACTTCTTATACAAGCTAGTAATGCGCTAGAGGATAATGCATGGTTAGGCGGTTCTGTAAGCTATGCTGAAAGAAACCTTGAGATTGCGCGTGTAAATTTTCAAACTGCAATTAAAGAAATCTACGCTATCGAAGATGATAAAGAAGTTAAACCAGCCATGGAATATCCAGAATATGATGTGGGTGAAAAGCCAGAAAGATTCGATTTCAAAAAATAACAATTTTTTATTGTTTGTTAACTAAAAAACCACCAGACACAATTAATAAAAAACCAACTATTAAATTTATAGTAAACGCTTCCTCTAAGAAGAGGTAAGACCAAAGGAAACCAAAACAGGGTATTAAATAATTACTTTGACTTGCAAAAACAGCCGACTTGGTCTCTATAAGCTTAAAGAAAATTGCAATAGCTAAACCAGTACATAAAATTGCCAATAAACTTGCAGATATAAAACTTTTTAATGTTATGCTTGAAACCAGTAAAGAAACTTGATTGTCACCTACTAAAAAAAGAAGAATAGATAAAGGAATTGAAAAAAAAGCAGCAACTCCAATGGAGCAGCAAGCTAATTCAAATGATGATTTTTCTTTAACAGTTTTAACCCAGTTTGCCGACAGGGCATAAAACATTGAAGATAATATTATAAGTAGCGAAAAAAATAAATTATTGTCTGCAATTGATTGAGGGGTAGGTTTTAAAAATATGATCATACCTATAAAACCAACTACTAGACCATTTATTGTTTGTATTTTAAATTTTTGTTTAAAAAAATGAAAAGAAATTAGTAAAGTAAAAAGAGGCATAGTTCCTATTAATGTAGAAGCGATTAAGCTATCAACATATAATTGACTCCAGCTAATTAAATTGAACGGCAAAACATTTCCAAACAAAGCTATAATAATTAGGTCTTTTTTATTATTTTTAAAAAGTTTCTTAATTTTAGTTAAATTACAAAAAAAAAGAAGAATCAGTGAGGCTATTATTAATCTATAAGAAGTCAACAAAATGGGATGAATTGAATCAACACTTAATTTTATAAATATAAAAGAACTTCCCCAAATAGCAGATAATAAAAAAAGACCAAAATAACTGAGATAAACTTTCGAATTAATGTTTTTCAGAATTAAGCCTCGACAGTTGTTTTATACATTTGAAGAGCATCATTAATTCTTTTCATTAATTTTTTCTTATCA
>MDTB01058637.1_pt1 | contig 30077 bp, 32 predicted proteins | sample 811161 | NCBI WGS metagenome assembly MDTB01 (sample SAMN05326650, study PRJNA326480) | marine metagenome | isolation source: seawater | place: Mediterranean Sea | collected 2009 | reverse complement strand
AGGCTGGGTGTGGAAGTGCGGTAACGCATGTAGCTGACCAGTACTAATAGCTCAATTGGCTTGATTTATGCACTGAAAAAAATTTTTGATATTGATAAATTAAAAAACACCAGATTGTTTGAAGAAATAATCTTAAAATATATTTCTCAGCAAAGAGATTTTAGATATACATAATCAATAAAATAACAAGAGTTCTCCATTAAATATTTTTTTTTCTTTCTCAAATCTTTTTATCTGTGCTTTAAAATTTATTTTTTTATCAATTAACTTCATTAATTGATTTTTGTATTTTAATGATATTTGATCAATTGTAAGTTTTAATATAATGGGTTTTTCATCATCAATTTTAATAAAAATATTTTTATTACCTATATTTATAATTTCACCAACTCCTTGATAGAGTTTATTTTTAAAGTTTTTATTCCAGTTTAATGTACTTTCATAAAAATTAGTTTGGTTAGATAAATCAATTTTAGATATTTGCTCTATTTGTATAAAAAAGAAATTAATAAAAAGAAATATTGCTATAAAAATTTTAGTTTTCATAGCCCATACCTTTTTTTATTAAATTTGAGGCTATATAAGAAAAAATTACATAGTGTATATATTGAGCGTAATTGTTACCTAAGGTCGCCATAAAAAATATTGATGGCAAGGAAACAAACAATGAAAAGAAAATCATTATTGTTATCTTTTTTTTATATATTTTATTTTCATCAAAAAAATTAAATAAAAAAATAAAAAGTAATAAATAAATAAATATATTATTAATAATATTATGCTTAAAGAAATGAAAATTATAATTAAATAGATTTATCGTGATTGGTGTAAGATTTTGAACGTTATATGCAATTCTCTTAATAAATAATTTAGGCAATAATAAAAAGTTATTTGAAATTTTATTAAATACATCTTCTTTGAGTATCTGCTCAGCTTCCTTATAAACGTGAGGGTGAATAAAATAATTATTTTTTGATTTTTCAAATAACAATGTATCTTGTTTAAAACTTGATTCTAAATCGATATTTTCAAAATGTTTAGACTTTTTATTTAAACTTAATTTTTCATATATTAACGAAAAGGTATTTTTATCGTCCCAAAAACCTGTTCCAATTTTTTTATCAAATTCATTTAAAGACATGTGGAAAGAAATCCACTTACCATGTTTAACATTGTAATCTAAGTCAAACACTTTGCCACCGTTTTTTTCTACAAAACTTTCAGCTTTGTTCTTCTTAATTTCAAAAAAAATATTTGCTGAAAAATTACTAATAATAAAAATAAAAATTGTAACTAAAGTCAGTAGAAACTTATTTTTAAGTACATCTCGTAGAAAAAATATACTAATCATCAATTGAAAAAAACATAACAGAGCCAATTCTCTTATATTATAGAAAAAAGAACATAGTATAGATAGCAATATGTAATATATAATTAACTTTTTAAATTTTTTCTCTTGAATTAAAAAAAAAATAGAAATCAAAAAAATGTTTAACACAAATATATATGCATTAATATTTGCATTAACATACATTTCATAGTTCAACCATGGATGTGACTGGATAAAAAAAGTCGTCATGGCTGCAAATATAAAGTCAAATTTTTTACTCAAAGACACAAATAATAAAACAAGTGTTACTACAGTAAAAAAGAAATTCAGTGGAAGAAGAGTATTTTTAATTTTACCAAAACTTATTAAATAAGAATAATACAAAAGATAACCATGCATTTTTCTTCCAAACTGAAGCGAAATACCATCTTCCATTACTAATTCATTGTTTATCATTTTGACTGGATAAATATCTTTTTCAATTAATGTTGAAGAAAAACCAGATAATTTTTCGATTTGAGAACCTTGAATCAAAATTGATTTGTAATTCGAGTAATTATCAACTGAAAAATTATAGAGTACTAAATTATGAAAAATAATGTATAAAATAAACACAATATATTTTTTGTCTATTTTAGACATTTCGAAATTTATGAAATCTTTTATATACAAATGTTTAATTATTTTTTTTCTGGTTAATATAACATTGCTTATTTTTACTAGACCATTATATCAGAGATTAGATGTTTATTCTAATATGATTAACAATTTTAACACAAAAATTATCGATGTTTTCAATATATCTTTAGATAATGGATCACTAGCAATCAATGAAGAAAATAAAAACAAACTTAAACTTTTAATAGATGATATCAGAAAAGACTTTTTTGAAAAAGAAAACGTGAAATAAATAAAATATCTGATTTGAAATATAAAGTATTTATCACCGGCGGAGCAGGTTTTTTAGGATCACATATAATTAATGCTCTAGATAACGAAATTTTTGAGTTAAAAATTCTTATTCACAAGTCAAACTTTTTAGAGAAAACTAAAAAAAATAAAATTCAAATAGTTAAAGGCGACTTAAAGGACATAAATCTTTTTGAAAATGAATTTAAAAATTTTGATTATATTATTCATAATGCAAATTTAACTGATCCAACATATCAAAGTTTCAAACTTAACACCGAGATCGATACAAAAATATTTCAATCAGCATTGAGAATGAATGTTAAAAATTTTATATATACAAGTTCAAGAGCAACTTTAGGAATAGATAAACAAAATATATTCAATTCAAATGAAAAATCTCAAAATTTTGAAAACTTTCAAACAATGGATTATTATATGAAGTCAAAATTATCATCCGAAAAAAAAATGTTAGAAATTTTCAACCAAAAAAATATAAAAAGTTTTATAATTTGTCCAACAGCACTACTAGGCCCAAATGATAAAAAACCAACACCTATCGGTAGTTTATTTAAGAGCATAATCAACAATAAAACTAAATTTTATATAAATGGTTATTTTAACATTATTGATGTTAGAGCTGCAGCTGACTTTTACAAAAATTTAATAATTTATCAAATTCCACATGGTAAGTACGGCTTAGGAGCTCACAACGTATCCTTATCCCAACTTATTAGTTTGATAAAAAAAAATAAACAAAATTTACAAAAAGTTTATCAAATCCCAGTTTTTTATGTTTCAGTAATAAAATTTTTATTAAATGTGTTTAGCTTTTTATTTAAGAAATATCATTTTTTGACACCTGAGAAAATTGATAGGTTACAAAAAGGGTATTCTTGTTTTAAATCAATTAAAATTAATAGTAAAAGGGATTTTATAGATATTAACATTAATGATACTATTAAAGATATTATTAAAGAATTTTCTAAATATGAAAAATATTGATATAGCGATTATAAATCCTCACAATAATAAAATTGTTCTAAGAGATTTTTATAGTAGTACAATTTCTAAAGGTCTGTATAATTGGCCAAATGTAGATTTATTATGTATTAGTGGGCATCTTAAAGATCAATATAATGTGAAGCTCATTGATGCAAATACCAATAATCTTAATTCTACAAATGTTGCCAATATGCTTAAAGACCACGATCTTAAGGGAATTATTTTTTCGGTTGGTAAGTCTGTTTTAGATGATGATTATAATTTTATAAAAGATGTAAAAAAAAAAATAAATAAAAAATTTAAAATTTTAGTTGTTGGGGGAATAATTTATTACAATGCATTAGATGAAATTAAAAATAATAACTTCATTGATGCGTGTATTTTAAATTTTACCACTAACGATATATTAAAATACTTTAATAATGATTTTGAAAATCTAAACAACTTTGTTTACAAAAATTCAGATGGAGAAATTATAAATAAAGATTTAAAGCTTCCTGAAAATAACTTTAAAATTCCGGTTCCTTTACATAATCATTTAAATTTAAAATATTATCAACTTTCACATGGTACCTCGAATCATCTTACATCAGTTCTAACCTCATATGGTTGTGTACACAAATGTTCATTTTGTGTTTCAGGAAAAATAAATTTTAGATATAGAGATGTTGATAATATATTAGATGAGCTAGAATATTTAAACGAATTAGGTGTTAAAGAAATAACATTTAGAGATAATATATTTGGATTTCATAAAAGAATTTATAAAGATCTACTGAATAAAATTATAGTAAAAAAGTATAAATTCAAGTGGTTCTCAGATTCCAGAGTAGATATTCTTGATGAGGAAATGATAATTTTAATGTCTAAAGCTGGCTGCTATGCACTACACTTTGGAATAGAGACAGAAAGTGAAAAAACATTAAATAAATATGAAAAAAATTTAAAAGACACAAGTTATATTAGAAACACAATTGAACTTTGTAAAAAACATGGCATACAAACAGTTGGTTACTTTATACTTGGATTGCCTGGAGAAAAAAAGCAAGATGTTGAAAGAACCATTGATTACTCTATAAAAATAGGTGTAGATTATGCCTCGTTTAATTTACCAATACCAATTGTGGGAACAGAATTAAGAAAAAATAGCATTGAGAATGATTGGATAGATAGTAATGCAAACATCAACTATGATGGTTCTAACATGCCGATTATAACAACAGAGCATATTTCTGCACCAGAATTGTTAAATTTTAGAAAAAAAGCTTATCAGAGGTTTTATTTTAGATTTAAGTTTGTTTTATTTACTCTCAAAAATTTAAAAGGATTTTTCCAACTTAAAATGATTTTTTTTGAGTTTATTAATTTAGTTTTTTTCAAAAGATAAATTTATGAAAAATAAACTACCAAAGGTTGGAATTATTTTACCGTGTTTCAATGAGTCAGACTTTATTTTAGGATCTATTGAAAAATTAAATAAAGAATTATCTGAAATTAAAAAAAAAAACTTAGTATCTGAATTTAAAATATGTTTTGTAGATGATGGTAGTAAGGATGATACATGGGTAAAAATTAAAAGTATTGTTAAGAATAATTTAAAATTATTTTATGGTATAAAATTTTCAAAAAACTTTGGTCATCAGAATGCCCTATATGCAGGAATAGAATATTTAAATGACAAAACAGATTGTATAATCACAATGGATTCTGACTTAGAACAAGACGTTACAAAAATAGAGGAATTTATTTTAAAATATCTCGAAGGAAATGAAATTGTTTTAGGAATTAGAAATAATAGAGACGAAGATACTTTTTTTAAAAAAACCACATCTAATATTTATCATTATATTTTTAGATCGATAGGCGGTAATATTATTAAAAATCATGCAGACTTTAGATTAATCTCTCAAAGAGTCGCAAAAGAATTAACAAATTTTAAAGAATATAATATTTTTTTAAGATACATGATTACAGATATGGGATTTAAACAAAGTCATGTATATTTTGATGTGAAGAGACATCCAAAACGAAAATCAAAATATAGTTTTATAAAAATGTTTAATCTTGGCCTAGATGGATTAACTTCTTACTCAATAATACCTTTAAGATTGTCAACTATTATAGGACTATTAACGATTTTTTTTTCAATTGTAATGATAATTGTGATTTTTTATGACAAGCTTGTTCTAAATGTTGAGACACCTGGATGGGCATCAACAGTGTTGCCAATTTACTTGATAGGTGGGATAAATTTATTTTTCCTTGGAATAATTGGAGAGTATATAGGAAAGATATTTCTGGAAGTAAAACAGAGGCCAAAATATATAATTGAAGAGATTACAGAAGAGACACAAATTAAATAAATTTACCTTTATTGTTTCTAAAATTAATCCAATCTTTTTTTGAAGGAAACGAAAAATATTTTTTTTTAAAGTTATTTTTTATGTACTTATTATTTATTTTATTATCAATTGCACTTATAATTAGTTCTACACTGATATCAAAAGCAACCTTATAGATCTTATATAAATTTTTATCGACATTGTAGATTTTTTCTTGGGCAAGAATTTTCCCTCCGTCTATTTCGTTAGTCATTTCATGGATTGTTACTCCAGAAAATTCATCACCATTAGCTATTGAATGAAACACAGGATAAACTCCACCATAACTTGGTAATAAAGATGAATGGCGATTGATACATCCATATTTTGGCAAGTTAAGAATTTGATTACCAAATATCACGGAGCAACTAGAAATAATTATGTCAGGAAAAAATTCATTAATTTCATCAAAATAATCTTCTCTATTTATATCATATTCTATTTTCATATATTGAACTCTATTTTTTTTAATTACATCCATAACACTAAAAAATTTTCCAAAATTATAAAAAACATTTTTAAATAATACTGCTAATAATTTTTTATATGATAATTTTATTATTTCTTTGACTTTTAGATTAAAAATATTTTTTATAAGATATCTTTCTAAAGAATTAGATTTTTTAATTTTCGTAATCAATGCTATTTTTAAGTGATTTTTTTTTTTTAATTTTCTAATCAATTTATTAAGAAAAATTGGATGAAAAAAACTTGTTTCATCAATAACAATTAATATATTCATTTTAAAATTTTTTCTTCAACATATCTATTTTTGGATCTAAAATAATTATAGTATTTTTCACTAAATAAATTTTTCTCATTTTTTGAAGGAATTCCAATATGAATTAAAATTTCTTTGTTTACTTTTTTATATTTTTTTTTTTGATAGCTAAAAATTTCTTTGCTGTAATTACCTGAAAATAGTAAACCAAAAAATAATAAATTATATTTTTTTTTATTATAATGTGAAAATAAATAAATTATCATTAATGACAAAATATTTTTTAAAATACTTAAATTAAATAAATACTTTAAAGAGGGCATACTTATTTTTTCTACTGGCCATCTTATCTCTGAAATTATTTTTTTTTTTGAATTTATTAGGTATTTATATATCCATGGAATAAAATGAATATGTTGATGGCCATCAATTCTTATTTTTTTCAATTTATATGTTTTTTTGTATTCATTTATTTGATTATTTATTTCTTTAATTATAAATTTTTTATTTTTTTTTGATAAAAAAAGTATTCTTATAAAACTTGTATCTTTCTGTTCTTTATTAAATTCATAGTTTTTATTATCTGTTAAATTAAGATGTAATCTAGTTGGGATATTTGTATTTAATAATTTTTTATGTAAATTACTTTTTATAAATCCAATCATGACAGAAACACTACTTATTTTTTTTTTAATAACGTATTTTAAAATTTTTTCAGATATTTTTTTAGATCTACCGAAGTCATCTACATGAATTAAATATTTTGTCATAATTTAAATTATTGAATTTAATTAATTCAATTTTTGACCTATAAACATATTATTAAATGTCTTGAAAAAAGTATATTAAATAAATGAAAGTATTGATTACAGGGGCTTGTGGATATATTGGTGGTGCTCTGTCATATTATCTTGAAAAAAACTCAATATCATTTGTAGGTATTGATGATTTAAGTAATTCAACAAAAAAAAATTTCTCCAAATCTGGAAAATTATATATAGGAAATATAAATAATAAAAATTTTTTAGAGAAAATTCTCAATAAATTTGAACCCACACATATAATACATCTTGCGGCAAGTTCCGATGTTTCACAGTCAGAAAAAAATAAAAAAAAATATCTTCAAAATAATTATGAAAATTCAAAAATTATCTTTGATTTAACTAAAAAAAAAAAAATTACATTTTTATTTGCATCAAGTGCCGCAGTATATTCTCCAAGTTTTAAAGCAAAAAAAGAAGATAATGATAATAATGATAGACCATTTAATTATTACGGTTACACAAAGAAAAAATTTGAAAAATACCTTCTAAAAAGTAAAAAAAATGAAATTTTAATATTTAGATTTTTTAATGTAGTGGGGTGTACAAACAATTTTAAATATGGCAACAAAAAAAAAAAATAAAAGTTTATTTAATAATCTATCAAAAAGTCTATTAGAGAACTCTATTTTTAAAATTTACGGTAATAATTTTAAAACACGAGATGGAACAGCTGTAAGAGATTATATTGATATAAATGATTTATGTAAAATTATTATTTTTTTTATTAAAAGAAAAAAAATATATAAAACAATTTTTAATATCGGAACAGGTTCATTTTATTCAGTTAAAGAAATTGTAAAACTTTTCGAGGCAAATTCAAAAAAAAAAATTAAAATAAGGAAAGTAAAAGCAAAAAAAGGAAATGCTTCACAAATAATTAGTGATAATTTTAAGTTGAATAAAATATACAAAGGTAAATTTTTTAAAATTGAAAAATCTATAAAAAACCATATTAAATTTTACAAATACTTTTAAGTTTTTTTAGTATAAACTAATTTTTTACTGGCAAAAGATCTTTAATATTTTCGAATATTGTTTCAGAAACATAATAATTTCCAAGGCTATTAAGATGTCCATCATTTTTTAAATATAAATATTCTTGGTTTTTATTTATTTTTTCCTTAAATTTATTGACGAGTGGAATGAATTCAATTTTTTTCTCTTTCAATATATTTTTTATTCTTTTTTCTGGTCCATTTTGATCATAATATTCGGGTTGATTAGCAAAAGTTGCTGCCCAAAATTTGTTATCTACCTCAATTTTGTATGGAATATGAACTAAAAATAAATTATTTTGATATCCATATTCATTACTAATTTTATTTAAAATTTCATTAATTAGTAAAAATTTTTCTTTTTCAATGCTTTTATTTTTTTTTGTAATACCCATCTCGGTACTAGGCCATAAAGAAAAATTATCGTTACGTAATTTTGTGGCAATTCTTACTACTATGGCACTTTTTTTAAATTTTTTATATAATTCAGAATATTCAAGTAAATTTTTCAAAACTACTAATAAATTTAAATTTTTTTCTACTGAAATATTTTTATCGATTTCATCAATATTTTTAATAGAATTTAATTTTTTATTTATTGTTAACTGCCCATTTTTCATTTCAAAATAATTTCTTCCTATATTGGAACCATACACAAAATATTTATAAAATTTTCCTACATCATAAAAATCTGTAGCTGTTGCGAAACCAATTAAAATTATATTTGGATTTATTTTTTTATAGAGATCCTCTATCCTAAAATAATATTGATCAAGGTTATAGCCTGCTATAGCCCCATTATAAACTTCTACATTCGAATAAGAGTTTTCAATTAAGATTTTTTGAAGTTGATTAGGCCAAGCTTTTTCTGTGTCAACTCCAAGACTTTCAGTAAATGAATCACCGATAACTAATATTTTGAAAGAATCTTTTGAAATTTGTAAATCATATTCAGAAGCTAAGCCTAAATTATTTGTTTTTTTTTTAATTATTTCATTATCACTAGTAATATAAGAATAATTAAAATTTTTTTTTAATTCCCATCCATAATTTGAATTATAAATTCTAGGTGATATCATAAAATTTGGAAGATCAGAATTTTTATTTATTTTGTAATAATATTCAACTTTGAATAATAATTCTAAGATTAATATTGCAGATATAAAACTCAAAAAAATTAATATAAAATAGGAAAGCTTTCTTTTAATCATTTAAATTTAAGGTTTTAATTTGATTTTAAAATCATAAATATTTAGAAATCTATATATAATATAAATACTCTAAAAATGTCAGATTTTTTTTTACCTTTTTTTTCATTAATTTTAATTTTTGTTTCAATAAGTAGTCTTGGTTATTTATTACTTAAAATAGTAAAACAAAACAATTATTGTTATTTAACCTCTGTTTTTGGTTATTCACTTATAGTTATTATAATTAATTTTTTTTACTTTGTAGTAAATTTTAAAACCGAAGTAATAATCAATATTTTAATCTTCTTATTTTTAATAGTCACTTTGTTTAATTTAATTTTTTATAAAGAAAAGTTCATTAAAAATATAATTTCAAATGTTGCTATTGTAATACCAATATTCTTAATATTTACTTTCTTAGCTACTATATATGGTGAACAATATTATGTTTTTAGAGGTAATGCTTGGGATTATTTTGGATATATAACAGGTGCTAACCTTAGCTCAGAAAATACTTATCCACAAATTGTGAATTTATCGGGAATAATGAACTCTGAAAATAGTAACATGTATTTTGATAGAGCTATTTCCTGGTTTAATGCATTCCCTGTTTTTTCAACTGTTTATGGAACTTTTATCAAAGCAATTAATTTTAATATTTTTTTTGAATTTTATTTATTCAAAGTATTTTCTCTAAGTATCTATTTTTCAAGTGTATTTGTTTTTTTTAAAAATTTTTTAAAACTAAATTATTTCAATACTTTTTTTATTTCTTTAGTATTTGTACTTAGCTTCTATAGTTTGTTTATTTATGAGATTGATTCTTTAAGACAATTATCAACCCTGAGTATCTTTTTTGCTTTTTTAGTTCTATTTCAAAATATAAATGCGCAAAAATATTTCGAATTTAATAAATTAATTTTGATAAGCTTATTAATGAGCACCTTATATTTAATTTATAGCGAATTACTGTTTTTTATATCATTTTTTATTTTTATTTCTTTATTTGTTTTTAAAAGTTATAAAAATTTATATAATTTAAAGAATTGTAAAAAATTATTATTATCTCTAATAATTTTTCTAATTTTTGTTTCTCCCTCAGTAATAATCATGTATGAAGTAATGATTTCTCAATTTCTATTTGGTGCAACTCTAAAACCACTTTGGTATGTATATTTTGGATCTTATTTCTTTGGCAGAATATCTCCTGATTTAATAAATCAAGAATTTATTTCATTTATTTCATCTCAACTCAATTCAGAATTAAATATTTTTGAATTTTTAACCATTATGTTTGAAGGGCTTAATAAATATGAATTTACTTATGTTTTCTTAAATATAATTCCATCATTTTTTGGTTTCTATTTTTTAACTGATATTCCAATAAACAATAATTTTATTTTTATATATAGAATATCACTTTTTATATTTAGCATTTACTTGATATTTATATACATAAAAAATATGAAATATATTTTTCAATCTAGAGATCCAAGTATTCTCTTTTTGAAATCCTTAAATATAGTATTTTTTCTTGTATTTTTTTTATTTATTTTTCAAGCAAAGATATTTGCGATTATAAAGTTAATCTTATACTTCTTTATTATTTTTTTTATTCCAATTTTTGTCAAACTTCAGACAAGAAAAATAAGGTATTTTTTATGTATTTTAGTTTTTGTTTTCCCAATTTATAAATTTTCTACTTTTAATGATGGTATTACTCGTTATGATTCTTTTCCATCAATTCAATTAACTGATACAAAACAAAAATATAGTTGGAAATTTGAAAATATGAAATTCAAAAATTGTACAGTTGTGTCTCTTAATATAAGAGATAATATAACTAATAACAAATATCACTCTCCTGAAAATATATTAAATTATTTTAAATATCTTCATTTAGTATTAAATTTACAAGATATTAAATTTAAGTTTGGAGAAAATAAAAATACACTTATCAATCTGAATATTCCAAAAAAATTTAAAAATTGTGAAATAAATGAAGAAAAGATTAATTGAAGCTATTCACCCTGCTCAGGGAAGAAAAAAATTTTATAATAATTTAAATTTTAAATTTCACCTTAATGAAAGACTTTTATGGATGAAAAAATATACCAAGGACAAAAAAAAAATTATTGAAATTGGAGCAGGCAATGGGCTTTCAAAGAAAATATTAGGTAAAAATATTTTATTAACTGATATTTTTAAATCACCCTGGATTGATTTGAAAGTTGATATGAATAGCATGAAACTTTCAAAAAAATATTTAAATAAGGTAGATATTTTTATTTTTAATCATTCACTTCATCACTCCAATAACCCATTTGACGTTTTAAATAAAATAAAAAAATATTTAAAAAAGGGTGGATTAATTCTTATCAATGATCCTGAAATATCCTTTTTCTTTAAACTATTTTTAACAATATGTAATCATGAAATGTGGACTTTTAAAAAAAATATTTGGAAAGACAATAACGCAACAGCTCATATACTTTTTCATAAAAAAAAATATAAATCAAAATTTCTTAAAAATTATGTTATTGAAAAAAATGAGCTAAATGAATTTCTTATTTTTTTAAACTCAGGAGGAAATGGAGTAAATTCTCCATATATCCCATTTAATAATTTTACCTTAAAGATAGTAAAAAAAATTGATAATTTTCTTATTTTTATTGCTCCAAAAATATTTCCATTAAACAGATCTGTAGTTCTTAAAAAAATAAATTAATATATTTTTATTTCTTATCACTCAATTTAATTTATATATTATTTTGTTGACAAAAATAATTTGATCTTTAAGTGTAATCAAAAATTTAATCATATTAATTGTGAGTAAAAATATAAAAATTATTGCTGAAGTTGGCTGGAATCATATGGGAGATATTGAACTTGCCGAAAAAATGATTTCTCAAGCATCTTTAAGTGGAGCAGACTATTGTAAATTTCAAACATGGAAGGTAGATAGTCTTAAAAATGGTCCATGGGACGCTGATGGAAGACTAGAAATTTATAAAAAAGCTGAACTCTCAAACGAAAAACATGAAAAGCTTTTTCAAATTTGTCAGAAAAATAAAATAAAATTTATGACTTCTGTCTTTAATAAAAAAGATTTAAAATTTGTCTCATCCTTATCTAACGAAATCGTCAAAATTCCTAGCCATGAGGTATATAATATTGATTTAATTCAAGAGGCTCAAAATCTTTTTAAGACTGTTATTATCTCAATTGGGGCATGTGATTGGTCAGAGTTTTTAAATATGAGTAAAAAAATAGATTTAACGAAAGATTTATATTTTCTCCACTGCGTATCCTCATATCCATTAGACGCAGAAAACGTAAATATGCCCAAACTAAATGAGATTTCCAAAATACACAACAAAATAGGTTATAGCGGACATTATTCTGGAATTGATGATGCAATTTTGGCTATATGTAATGGAGCTATATTTATTGAAAAACATTTTACTATAGATAATGAATTACCTGGAAGAGATAATAAGTTTGCAATTAAAGCTGATGAAATGAAAAAACTTGTTCATTTTAAAAACAGTTATTCTAAAATGACATTGCACAAAGGTTTAGATGTTCAAGATTGTGAACTAGATATTTTTAAAAACTACAGGGGCAGATGGTCAAAAAATTAAGTGAGTTTTCAATATTAATAAGAACAAAAAATGAGGAAAGATGGATAGGACATGCCATTCAATCTATTTTAGATAATATTTCAAAACCAGAAATTATAATAGTAGACAATAATTCAACAGATAAAACTTTAGACATTGTAAAACATTTTGTTGAAGATCCTCTCTTGGATAGTAAATCAAAAAGATATACTAATATTAAAATATTTAATATTCAAAATTACTCACCAGGAAGATCAATAAATCTTGGTGTGAAAAAGTGTTCAAGAAAATATATTTTAATTTTATCTGCACATTGCATTCTTAAAAAATTTAATGAAAATGACATAATTTCTCAATTAAAAAATAAAGTATGCGTATTTGGTAATCAAATACCGGTATGGAATGGCAAAAAAATTTCTAAAAGATATATATGGAGTCATTTTGGTGATAAAAAAGAAATAAACTTATTTTCTAAGTTAGAAAACAGATATTTTCTACATAACGCTTTAGCTTCATACACAAAAAAAATTTTAAAAAAATACCCTTTTGACGAAAATTTAACTGGTAAAGAAGATAGGTATTGGGCAAATAAAATTGTAAAAATGAAACTTAATTATCTATATGATCCTAATCTAGTTGCCGAACATCAATACACTGTAAATGGCAATACTTGGAAAGGAATAGGTTGAAAATAAACATACTAGGAATTACATTAGCTAGGGGCGGTTCAAAATCAATAAAGAATAAAAATATTACTCTTTTAAGGAACAAGCCATTAATTTATTATACAATTAAAGAGGCAAAAAAAAGTAAACTACTATGCAACTATATTGTATCTACTGATAGCTTAAATATTAAAAAAGTTTGCCAAAAATATAAAGCTAATGTTCCTTTTTTAAGACCAAAAAAATATTCAAATGATAATTCATCTTCTGCAAGTGCTCTTAAACACGCTTTAATTGAGTGTGAAAAAATTTACAAAAAAAAGTTTCACTACATAGTAGAACTTATGGCTACAAATCCACTTAAATTGTCATTGGATATAGATAACATAATTAATTTATTAATTAGAAATAAAGCTGACAGTGTTATAGCTGTTAATCAATTATTTGACCATCATCCAGCAAGAATAAAAAAAATTAAAAATGGAAAATTATCAGATTTTGTAATCAAGGAAAAATTAGAAAGTAGAAGACAAGATCTTAAGCCGAACGCTTATATACGCTCAGGCTCAATTTATGGTATGAGTAGAAAATTTGTAATGAGCGAGAAAAGATATGTTTCAAATGTTAGTTTGCCTTATATATTACCTTCAGACAGATCGATTAATATTGATGATAAATATGATTTATTATTAGCGAAAATAAAACTTAATGAAAAGTAAATTATTAATCATAACTCCTGTAAAACATATTCAAAACTTTAGAAATAAAATTAATGAAAATTTTAAACCTACTTATATTCCTCTTGCTACAAAAAAAAGTTTAAAAAAAGAAATAAAAAAATTTGACTATATATTTACAAATCCAAACATGTCGAAAGTTTTCATTGATAAAAGTATTTTAGAAGGTAGCAAGATTAAAGCAATTTGTACCGCTTCCACAGGGACTAATCATATAGATATAAACTATATTAAAAAAAAAAATATTAAATTAATCTCTTTGACAAAAGAATTAAAATTAATAAGGAAATTATCTTCTACTGCTGAATTAGCATTTGGCTTGACACTTAATTCAGTAAGAAAAATATTTTTGAGTTCTCAATCAGTAAAGGAGGGTAATTGGTCATATCTTCCTTTTGTTGGAAGAATGATGAAGAATTTAAAAATTTTCATAATAGGCTATGGTAGACTGGGGAGGATATATACGAAATATTGTTTAAATTTTGGAGCTAAAGTATTTGTTTATGATCCTAATATAAATATAAAAAATAAAAGAGTTATTGTAGTAAAAAAATTAAAAAAGAATCTTAAGAAATTTGATGTAATTTCTTTAAACATTCATGCAACAAAAAAAAATATAAATTTTTTGAATAAAGATATTTTTAAAAATCTTAAAAATGATGTAGCCATAATAAATACTTCAAGAGGAGAAATAATAAATGAAAAGCAATTAATATCATTTCTAAAAAAAAATAAAAATGCTAGTTACTCAGCTGATGTGATAAGTGGTGAACAAAAAAATTATAAAGATAATATTTTATTTAAATTTTTTTTGAAAAAAACAAATCAAATTTTTTTAACACCTCACATTGGTGGTATGACATCCGATGGTCAAAAAATGGCATATAATCATGCTTTAAATTTGTTAATTAAATTTGATAAAAGAAATGTCTGATATTGCCATAATAGTTGGAAGAAAAATATTATCTAACATAAATAGGGAATTAATTTTATTAAAGCATTTAAAAAAGTTTAATTTAAACCCATATTTTCTGATACCAGGACCAAATATTTCTCAAATTTCTTTAGATGATGAAGACATAAAAAAATTTAAAAATGCTAATATTATAAAATTTAATGATTTAGAACACTTTAAAAAAATTACAAAAGATTTTAATAAATTTTTAATTGCTTCTTGGAGAGATTATTTTCCTTTAGTATCTATACTTAAAAAGAATAATAAAAAAATTATAGTTTATAGTGATGCTGGAGGAATAGATTACTGGGATCTGGGATGTAAACAATTATTAATTAAGTCTCAAGCAAATATAGACTTATTTTGTAATGCTAGACGGAATTTGTTAATAAATTTTTTTAGGAAAAGCTTTTTAAATTTTAAAATTACTGGAAGTCTTAGATATGAATATGTAGATGATTTTAAACCCAAAGATATAAAAGATAAAAAAAAATTATTAGTTTTCTTTCCAAAATCAATTTCTAAATTAAAAATAGCCATTAAACATTGGTTTCCAAAAAAAAATGAGGAATGGTATTTAGATTATATAAAATTGATTGAAGAAAACTATATAAATTTAGGTCAAAAGATAAAAAAGCTTGGATATAAATTTTTAGTTAAAACACATTATGCTTCAGAGGATAAATTTTTTAGCAATGATAATAATTATGATAAAATATTTTGGCAGTCAAATGGATTTGAAGTTTATGAAGGTGATGAAAGAAATATTTTTAATCAATTAGATATAGGCTTAGGTTATGAAACTCATTCTGCAATTGATGTCAATCTTCATAAAAAACCATTTATCTATCTCATACCCAAAATAAATATGCGACCACAAGTAAGAGGCTTTTGTCTAGAAAAATTTTTAAATAAAAATAAAAAAAATTGTTTTGGGTATTCAGAAAAATTTAATATAAAAAAAAGTTTTTTAAACTATTTATGGCTTCCTTATTGGTATGGTTCAACTTGTACAATCGAAAATATTGAAGCCTGTATGGATGATATATTTTCTACACCACTTAATGAAAATTTATGTAACAATATTTCTGAGTACTATTGGGGACATCAATCTGATATAAGACCAAGTGAAAAAATAATTAGAGAATTCATAAAAAATTAGTATGAAATTAGGAGTTATTACTTACGATAAATATCATCTTAAATCTGAAAAGATAATTAATGGTTTAATAAAAAAAAAACATAGAATAATAATTATTTTGACAAAATTTAAAAAATATAAAAAAAAACAAAAATCACTAATTAATCATCGCCCCAAGCAGTTTCTTAATAAAAGTTTAAAGAAAATTTTTAAAGACAAAAATTTGGAATTTAGATATTTAACGAATAAAAAAGTTTTTGAAGGTTTAGACCTGGTTTTAATTGGCGGTGCAGGCATTATTGAAAAAAAATATATAAAAAAAAATTTCATCTTAAATTGTCATTCAGGTTTAATACCTCAATCAAGAGGATTAGACTCAATCAAGTGGGCAATTTTCAACCAGTTAAAAGTCGGTAATTCACTACATTTTATTGATGAAAATGTAGACAAAGGTAAAATTATTGCTCATAAAATCACCGATGTAAAAAAGTATGACAGTATGAATAATTTTTTTAAAAGACATTACAATAATGAAATTAATATGATTATAAATTTTGAAAAATATTTTAAAAGAAAAGAGATAATTAATTTAAATAATAGAGCAGTCAATTTTAGAATGCCTAGGAAATTAGAAAAATTATTAAAATATAAATTTATACTATTTAAGAACAAATTTGTTAATGCAAATGTATAAAACTATAATTAATAAAATATTTTCAAAAAAATTAAAAATAGGTATATTCGGCCTTGGCTATGTTGGTTTGCCTCTAGCTCTGAGATTTGCTGAAAAAAAATATCAAGTATTTGGATATGATATCAGTAAGAGTAAAATCGAAAAGTTGAAAAAAGGAAACTCATACATTGCGCAAATTCCAAATAAAAATATTAAAAAATATATAAATAAAAATTTTATAGCATTGAGTAATTTTAAATATATTCATAATTTAGATGTACTGATTTTTTGTTTACCAACGCCATTAAAAAAAAATATGTCACCAGATTTATCATTTCTGAAAAAAACTTTATCTATAATTAAAAAAGATATAAAAAAAGGCCAGGTTTTTATTCATGAAAGTACATCTTATCCAGGAACAACCGAAGAGTATTTTGAAAAAGTATTTGATGAAAAAAACTATGTTGTTGGCAAAGATTGTTTTTTAATCTTTTCACCAGAAAGAGAAGATCCAGGGAATAAAAAATTTAGAATAAAAAATATTACTAAAATTGTTTCTGGTAAAACCAATAAATGCTTAACAATAGCATCAAAATTATACAAAAAAGTTGTAAAAAATATCTATGAGGCAAAAAGTATAAAAACTGCCGAAATGGCAAAGCTTCATGAGAATATCTATAGGTCAGTTAACATTGCCCTTGTAAATGAAATGAAAATATTATCCGAGAAAATGGGAATTGATATCTGGCAAGTAATTGAAGCTGCAAAAACTAAACCTTTTGGATTTCAGGCTTTCTATCCAGGGCCTGGAGTGGGTGGACATTGCATCCCACTAGATCCATATATACTTTCGTGGAAAGCTAAAAAATATAATTTTAATTCCAGATTTATAAATCTTTCAGGAGAAATTAATAATTCTATGCCAAAAGTTGTAGCAAAAAAAACATATGAATCAGTTATTTCTACAAAAAAAAATAGATCAAAGGCTAGAGTATTAATTTTAGGTGTTGCTTTTAAGCCGAACGTTGACGATTATAGAGAAGCTCCATCACAAAAAATAATTAATATTTTAAGAGATAAGTATAATTTTCATATTTCATATTGTGATCCATATGTTCCAATTTTAGAGGTTACAAGATTAAATCAAAAAAAAATGAAAAGTATAAAACTAAATTATAAATCTTTTAAAACTTATGATGCTGTAATTATAATAACAAACCATAAGTTGTTTGATTTCAAAAAAATTGAGAAATATTCTAAGCTAATAATAGATACTCGAGGAATATATAAACATAAATTGCTTAAAAAAATTATAAAAGCCTAAAAAATGAAAAATTTTGTTTTAATAGGTATTTCAGGATATGTTGCAAAAAAACATTTATTTGCAATAAAAAACTCAAATAATAATCTTATTGCTGCATATGATGTTAATAAAAATTTAGATAATTTAAAAAAATATTTTCCAAATTGTAATTTTTTTACAAAACTAAAAGATTTGAGACAACATATTAAAAATTCAAAAAAAAAAATTCATTATTTAACAGTATGTTCACCAAACTACCTTCACTTTAGACATATAAAATTTGGAATTATGAATAACCTAGATGTAATTTGTGAAAAACCGATTGTTTTAAAAAAATATCAATTAGAAGTTTTAAATAGTTTGTCTAAAAAAAAAAATAAAAAAATTTTTTCTATATTACAATTAAGGCATCATCCGTCTCTCTTAAAGTTGAAAAAAAATATTATTTATAAGAAAAAGATTTCAAAAGTTAATTTAATCTACTATACAGAAAGAGACGAAAAATACTTTAAAACTTGGAAAGGAAATGATAGAAAATCTGGAGGAATACTACTAAATATTGGTGTTCATTTTTTTGATTTACTTTTATGGATCTTTGGAGACATTATTGATTTTAAAATATCTATCTTAAATTCTTATAGAGCAAAAGGGACTCTTCAATTGAAAAAAGCAAATGTTAAATGGGACCTTTCGGTAAAAAGTATTAAACTAAATAAAAAAAAAAAAATTAAAAGTTTTCAGATCTATTAAGGTTGATGGAAATGAAGTAAAATTTTCCAAAACTTTTGATGATCTTCATTTACTAAATTACAAATTCATATTAAAAAATAGAAAAAATAATTTACAGGAGTCTTTTAAACCAATTAAATTAATAAATGATTTAAAAAATTTACATAATGCAATTTAATAAAATAAATCAATTTCCACAAAAAATTAAATATGAGATCCGCAAGAATATTTCAAATATAGTTAAGCATAATAAGTTTATTATGGGTCCCGAAGTTCAGAAGCTAGAAGAAAAATTAAAACAAATAACACTTTCAAAATATTGCTTAGGCGTTTCTTCGGGAACAGATGCATTACTAATATCTTTAATGGCATTAAATATTAAAAGAGGAGATGAGATAATTGTTCCTTCTTTTTCCTGGATATCCACCGCTTCAGTTGTTAAGTTAATATATGCAAAACCTATTTTTGTAGATGTAGACCAAAGTACCTGCAATATAGATTGTGATAAAATAGCAAAAGCTGTCACAAAAAAAACAAAAGGCATAATATTTACATCTTTATTTGGAAATGTACCTGACGTAGATAAAATCAATCTAATAGCAAAAAAAAATCGTTTATTTGTTATTGAGGACGGAGCGCAGAGTTTTGGAGCTAAATACAAGTCAAAAAATAGTTGTAATTTATCAACTATAGGATGTACATCATTCTTTCCCTCAAAACCCCTAGGAGCATTTGGTGATGCAGGTGCAATTTTTACAAATAATCAGAAGTTATATAAAAAAATGAAGGCTATTAGAGTCCATGGACAGTTAAAGAGACACCATCATGATATTTTAGGTATAAATGGAAGAATTGACACTATTCAATGTGCAATCTTAATAGCAAAAATAAAATATTTTAAAAAAGAACTAAATTTACGAAAAAAGAAATATCTGTATTACAAAAATTTTTTTAACCAAAATAATTTTAAGCATATAAAAGTATTAGATTATGAAAAATTTGGAAAAAGTGCATTTGCACAATTTTGTATTTTAACAAATAAAAGAAATTTCTTAATAAAAATTTTTAAAAATCATAAAATACCTTATGCTATTTATTATCCTAAAATAATGGACGAACAAAAAATATTTAAAGCAAAAAAAAATAAAATAAATATTAATAGTATTAAAGTATCAAAGAAGATAATTAGTATTCCATTTAGTCCTTATATTTCTAAAAAAGAACAAGATAGAGTTTTAAATTTAATAAAAAAATATGAAAAATTTCTATGAAAATAATTACTATATTAGGTGCAAGACCACAATTTATTAAATCTTCTGCTTTGTCAGATGTTTTTAATTCAAAGTATAAAAAAAAAATTAAAGAAATTATTGTTCATACTGGCCAGCATTATGATTTTGAGATGAGTAAAATATTTTTTAAGGAATTTAAACTTAATAAACCAAAATATTTTTTAAATATTTCAAAATTAAATCACTTAGAAATGACAGGAAAAATGATATTTAAGCTTGATAAAATAATAATTAAAGAAAAACCAGATTTAATTTTAATTTATGGAGATACAAATTCAACATTAGCAGGTGCTATAGCCTCGGCAAAAAAAAAAAAATACCGATTGCACACATTGAAGCTGGATTAAGAAGCAAAAATAATCAAATGCAAGAAGAAATAAATAGGATAGTAACAGATAGATTAAGTAATCTTTTATATTGTCCAACTGATGCTGCAAAAAAAAATCTTTTAAACGAAAATTTTCATAAATTTCAAGATAAAAAATTATATGACTTTGGAGATGTAATGTTTGATATACATAAAAAGAAATCTTTATATTTATATAAAAAAAATGACTTAAATGACTATTTTTTAGTCACAATACATCGAGAAGAAAATTGTAAGAAAGAAATTATTTTAAATATTTTAGATAATTTAAAAAAACTTTCAAAAATAAAAAAAATTGTATTTCCAGCTCATCCAAGATTAACAAAAATTATTAAAAATACATTAAATTCCAATAGAATTTTTATTACAAAACCGTTGAATTATTTAAATTTTGGCAGATATATTCACAATTCTTTTGCAGTAATTACAGATAGCGGTGGTGTTCAGAAAGAAAGTTTTTTCTTTAAAAAAAATTGTTTTGTAATCAGAGAACAAACTGAATGGAAAGAACTAATTGAAAAAAAATACAATGTACTGATTAACCCCAAAAAAAAACTTTTTTATAAAGATATTTTAAATACTAAATTTAATAAAATAAATGTTTCTTTCCAACCATATGGTGATGGCAAAAGTAGCGAAAAAATTGCAAATAGTATTTATAATTTTTTGCTAAAAAAGCAATGAATAATAATTCTTGAACAATTAAATCAGACGATTAAAACAAATACTAAATTAACTTTTATGAATATACTTATTACTGGTTCAGCAGGTTTTATAGGGATGTCTGTAGCTGAAGCATATCTTAAAAAAAAATATAGAGTAATTGGAATTGATAATTTGAATAATTTTTATGATATAAATTTAAAAAAAGATAGAAATAAAGTCTTAAAAAAATACAATAATTACAAATTTTATAACTTAGATATTTCTAAAAACTCAAAAAAACTTAATTATATTTTTAAGAAAAATAAAATAAAAATTGTTGTTCACTTAGCTGCACAAGCTAACGTCAGATATTCTCTAGAAAATCCAAAAGCGTATATAAACAATAATATTATTGGTTTTTATAACATTTTAGAGTCTTGTAGAGAATTAAAAGTAAAAAAATTTATATTTGCAAGTTCATCTAGTGTTTATGGAAAAAATTATAAAACAAAAAAAATATTTAGTGAAGAAGATAAAACAGATTTACCCAAGAATTTATATGCAGCTACAAAAAAATCTAATGAGGTTATCGCCCATGCATACTCAGATTTATTTAAAATTCCAATGATTGGATTAAGATTTTTCACAGTTTATGGGCCATGGGGTAGACCAGATATGGCTCCATTTATCTTTTTAAAATCTATTTTAAAAAAAAAAAAAATTAAAATTTTTAATTCAGGGAAAATGTATAGAGATTTTACTTATATTGATGATGTTGTAAATGCAATTTTAAAATTAGTAAATTCTAAGCTTAATAATAAAAAAAATCATTTTGAATTATTTAACATTGGCCGTGGAAAAAATATAAATTTGATGAAATTTATAAAAACAATAGAATTAGTTAGTGGAATAAAATCTAAGAAAAAATATTTGCCATTGCAAAGAGGTGATATGATTTTAACACAAGCAAATGTAAAAAAGTTAAACAATTTCATAAGTTTTTATCCTAATACGGACCTAAGGACAGGTTTAAGCAAATTTTATAATTGGTACATTAATTATTATAAATTAAAAAAATAAATAATAATTTGTGCAAAATTCTTTAAAATATTTAATAAAAAAAATAAAAATTAAACATATATCTTATTCTGATTATATTGGTGGTGCCGCATTAGCGTCAAAAAATATAAATGAATGTTTAAAAGAAAAAATTAACTCAAAGATTATAATTAGAGAATCAAAGAACAATAAATTAAATAATTTAAAAAAAATAAATACTTATGTAAGAGTAATACTTGGAAAAATACCAAAAATTTTTCATTTAAATAATTTTTCTAAAACTCAGTCATTTGCATTAATTTCATCAAATTTACCAAAATACATAAATCGAGATGTTGATTGTTTTTCCATAACGAATCTTCACTGGATCAATAGAGAAACATTATCTATAAATGATATTTTCAAAATAAAAACAAAGATAGTTTGGACCTGTCATGATCTATGGCCATTTACAGGATCATATCACTTGTATTACAAAAATCTAACAAAATATAATTTATCAAATTTTCAAAGAAAATTTCTTAATTTCGATTATTGGACACTTAAAAGAAAAAAAGAATTGTTTAAGAAAAAAAAAATTTATTTAATTGTGCCTAGTAAATGGATGAGAAAAGAAGCTTTAAAAAATAAGGTAATTAAATCAAATCATATTAAAGTTATTGGAAACCCGATTGATTGTAAATTTTGGAAGAAAAAAGAGAAATATTCATCAAAAAAGAAGTTGAAATTAGAAAAAAATTTAGATTTTATTTTATTTGGTGGAACAAATATAGCAAATGATAAAAATAAGGGATACAATTTAGCTATAAAAATTTTTAATAATTTAAAATCTAAATATAAATTAAATTTTAAAGTTTTATTTTTTGGGTCTAATAATCTTGATGAAAATGAAATTAAATTCCCATTTAAAAACTATGGATTTGTAGAAAATAAAAAAATTTTAAGATATTTATATTCTGTTTCAGAATTGGTTTTAGTTACTTCTAAGTTTGAGAGTTTTTGTCAGGTAGCCGCAGAGGCACAAGCTTGCTCAACACCTGTAATTGCATATAAAACTTCAGGACTTAATGATGTTATAAAGAGAGGTTACTCTGGCTATTTAATTAATAAATATAATCATAACTTATTTTCAAGTAAAATTTATCACTTCATTAAGAATAAGAAAAAAAAGTTGATAATGTCGAAAAATGCTAGAAAATTTATAAAAGCAAACTATGACTATAATATTATTTCAAAAAAATACATAAACTTTTATAAAAATATTATTAATGATCAATAATTCAAAAAAAATATTAAATTTATTAAATAAAAATGAAAAAAATATTTTTTACTTGTTAATATTTTTAATGTTAATTGGATCTGCTTTAGAAGCAATTGGTTTAGGCTTAATCATACCACTTATTTCAATTATACTTGATTTTGAGAGTAATATCATTAAATCGTATTTACCTTCTTACTTCACTGATTTTTTACTTTCATTAGATCCAAATTTAAGAATAATTCTTTTTTCTTCTATTATAGGCTTATTTTATTTATTTAAAAATATCTATATTGGTTATTTATATTTTAAAATAAATACTTTTGCATTTAAAACACGATCTGAATTAGGTAACAGATTATTTAGAATGTATATCTCAAAGCCATATAAATTTTTTTCTTCTCAAAATTCTTCAAAGTTAATCAACAATATTCATAATGAAACTAACGTATTTTGTGAAGCAGCTTTATTACCAATATTAGTAACAATTACTGAATTACTTTTAATTATTTCAATAAGCTTAATATTATTTTTTTATGATCCTTTAATAACAATTGTGGTGATTTTTTTTGTGCTAATATTCTCTTATATTTTTCAATTTTTAACTAAGCCCCTTAATTTTAAATGGGGTATAGAGAGACAAAAAAGCGATGAAGACAGATTTAAAATATTATCCCAAGGGTTTGGTGGAATAAGAGAGCTAAAGATTTTTAATAAATTAAATTTTTTCAAAGAGAAATTTTATATTAAGAATTTTTTATTAGGTAAAGTATCTGGATATCAGTCTACAATACAAAATTATCCGAAGTTATATCTAGAATTAATCGCTATTATCAGTTTTTTAATAATTATATTTTATAATATAATATTCATAGAAAATGTAGAAAGTTTGATTACATTGTTATCATTATTTGGTCTTGCAGCTTTTAGAATGCTACCATCCGCAAATAAAATAATTCATGCACAACAAAGCCTAAGATTTTCTAAACCATCTATTGACAGACTTGATGAAGAAATGACTCACAGTAATGACACCTTATTTGTAGATGACAATTATAAAGAACTAAATTGGAAAACTATTGAATTTAAAAACTTATCTTTTAATTACGAAGAAAACAAAAAACCAATATTTAAAAATTTAAATTTAAAAATATTAAACGGACAAAAAATAGGTATTCTTGGTGAAACAGGAATTGGAAAAAGTACTCTCTTCGATCTTTTATGTGGTTTGGTAAAACCTACAGAAGGAAATGTTAGTATTGATGATATAAATATTTCAAACTTTAAAGATAATACATACTTAAATAAGTTTGGCTATGTATCACAAAGCATTTTTCTTTTTGATGATACAATCAGGAACAATATATGTTTTAAACTTGAAGATGAGGAAATTTCTGCAGATAAAAGACTTGAGAATGTTTTAAAAGAATCTGAATTAACAGATTTTGTCTCATCCTTAGAGAATAAAATTGATACTACTGTTGGAGAAAAGGGTGTAAGACTTTCTGGGGGTCAAAAACAAAGAATTGGAATTGCTAGAGCTTTATACAAAAAGCCAGAAATTTTAATTTTAGATGAAGCTACAAATGCATTAGACAAAATGACTGAAAATAATATTATAGAGAATATTTTTAATTCATATAATGATAAAACAATAATTTTAATATCTCATAACACAAGTACTCTTGAAAAATGTGATCATATATATGAAATTAAAAATTCAGGCATTAAAAATATAAAATGAAAATATTTATAACAGGTGTGTCAGGAATGTTAGGATCCCATTTATCTGAGTTATTAATAAAAAAGAGACATAAAGTTGTAGGTGTTGATAACCTTGTAGTTGGAAAAAAAGAAAATCTTAAAAAAATAATTAATGATAAAAATTTTAAATTTATAAAATACGATATAAAAAGAAAAAGCAAAATAAATTTTTTTGTTAAAAATTGTGATGCGGTAGTTCACTTAGCAGCGGTTAAAAAAGTTAGCGAACATCAGTCTTCTTTTAAAACTTTAGATGTGAATGTAAACCCAACTAGATATATTTTAGATGCTGCTAAAAAATACAATAAAAGAGTTATATTTGCATCGACATCAGATGTTTATGGAATTTCAAATAAAATACCTTTTAAGGAAACAGGTAATTTGGTGTATGGGCAGTCGTTAGCAAAAAGATGGGCTTATGCCATTTCAAAATTGTATTGTGAACACTTATGTTATTGTTATCATAAAGATTTTAATCTTGATGTCATAATTTTAAGATACTTTGGAGGTTTTAGTGAAAAATCTTCATTTACTTGGTCTGGCGGACATATACCTGTTTTTATAAAACAATTATTAACGAATCAAAAAATAACTATTCATGGTGATGGTAAACAAACTAGATCAATGGGACACGCACATGATCTTGCAAGAGGGACTTATTTAGCCTTGCTATCGAAAAAAGCTAATGGAAAAATTTTTAATATTGGGAACGATGAGGAATTAAGTGTTATTAAATCATTGAAAATTATCGCAAATGAACTCAAAATTAAACTTAATAAAAACATGATTAAATTTATACCTGAAAAAGATATTTATGGTAATTATAAAGACTTGAGAAGAAGAAACCCTGACTTATCATATTCTTTTAAAATCTTAGGCTATAAACCAAGAATAAAATTTAAAAGAGCAATTAAACTTGTAATAAATGAATATAAAAAAAATCTTAATAAAAAATAATCCAAAAAAAAAATTTTTTTATAGTAACTTTTGTAACTTAGAGGGAATGAAATCAATCGTAATCACTTTTGATATAGATTGGGCACCAGAATTCATGATCGAAAATTTATTAAATTTAACCAAAGGTCTTAATATAACTATATTTAATACTCATAAATCAAAAATAATAAGTACAATTAATTCAGAAAAAATTACATTAGGCATACATCCAAATTTAAGCAAAAATAGTTCGCAAGGAGACAATATTAAAAAAGTTTCCAATTTTGTGAGTAAAATTGGTAATAATAAATTTTGTAGATTTCATATACTAGGGCACTCATACCCAGATATGTGTTACTTTGCAAAAAAAGGAACAAAAGTAGACTCGTCTTATTTTCTCTTGAATCAACCTTATATAATCCCAAGTTATCACAAAGATATAGATTTATTAAGAATTCCATACATCTGGGAAGATGGTCTTGTGCTCAGATCAAAAATGAATATAAAAAATTCTTTAAACTTAAATTTACCTGGAATGAAGATTTTAGACTTTCATCCAATTGATCTCTATTTAAATACTCATAATTTTGAACATAGAAATAAATTTAAAAAAAAATTTAAGTCAATAATTCATTCAACTAAAAAAGATGCTGAAAAATTTGTTAATACAAAAATATATGGTATTAGAGATTTTTTTAATGATTTAAAGATACAATTAAATAAAAAAAAAAATTTATACTTCCAATTTTGAGGAGATCTATAATGAATTTAAGAAGCAATAAGAAAAATAAATCTATTGCTATTATTGGAAATCAAAAAATTACAAATTTTTTAATTAATTATTTATCATCTAAAAAAATCGATATTAAATATATTTTGACTTTAGAAGATAAAAAAAAATTTAAAATTACAGATCCATACAATTTTAAGAAGTCTAAAATAAAAAAAATTGATTTAAAGTCATATAATTTAAAAAATACTCATGACATAAATACAATAAAAAAAATTAAAATAGATTTTCTTATTGTGTTTGGTTGGTCAAGACTAATACCTTCATGGCTTATAGATCATGTAAAAATAGCAACTCTAGGTGTTCATGCTGGTATGTATAATCCACCAAGATCAAGAGGAAGAGCGGTATTTAATTGGTCGATAATTGGAAATTTTAAAAAGATGGTTGCTTATTGCATGATACTAAAGCCTGGAATTGATAATGGAGATATATTAATTAAAGAAAATCTTAAAATAAGTCAATTTGATGATATCAATTCGATATATATCAAAAATTCAATTATTTCCTCAAGATTTTTTTTTAAAATTCTATCACAATGGTCATATTTTTATAAAAACAGATTAAAACAAAAAAAAATTGGATCAACATATTTACCAAAAAGAAGTGTGGAAGATAGTTTTATAAATTGGCAACAAAGTTCATCTAAGATTTATAATTTCATTAGAGCTTTAAAAGATCCTTATCCTAACGCATTTACATATCTCAATAATACAAAAATTTTAATATCGGATGCCATCATATTTGAACTCGATGGATTAAATGGAACAAAAGTAGGTGAGGTAGTTGGTATTTATGATAAAAACCATATAATTATTAAATGTAAAACTGGTTACATTTTAACAAAAAAAATTAAATTTAATAATGAAATTTCAATTAAAATAGGATCAATTTTTAAAAGTAATAAATCCAAAAAATTTGACCTTTCAAAAATATGAAAAAAAAAATTGGAATTATATATTCATCTTTCAATAATTATAGCTTACTGGAAAATGAGGTTTTAAGAAGAGTAAATTTTTGTGATTACCCAGTAATCAATATTGATGATCATTCAAATCTAACTAATCAAAAACTAGGAAAAAAAATTTGTGAAAAAAATAATATTACTTTTGAAGTAAATAAAGGCAAAGGAGTTCAGCTAGCTGTAAATCAAGGAATCAATTTTTTATCAAATAAATTTAATTGTGAGTGGGTGTTTTGTCTACAACAAGATATTTTTCCACTTGAAGAGAATTTCTTTTCAGAATTTGAAAAAAAAATTGTAAATAAAAACTTAAATAATATTGGGGCAATAGGATTTAATATTTTATCTAGGGATAAAATGTATATGAACCCCTCAATTGTTGATAAATACCTAAATGGTGAAAATGTTAAAGGTTGGATGGGGGTTTTTATTTTAAGTGATACAAAAAAAGAAATTACTAAACTTCCTCTAAAAATATTTATTAGAAATTATTTAATAAAAATATTGGGAAATCAAAAACTTAAAAAAAGAATGTTAAGTGCAAATGCTAAATATAGGGTATTTTCCCCTGAATCATTTCATAAATATGACAAAACTGCAAAAAAATACAATGGTCTTTTTGCAGTTGAGATTCCAATGTGGGGGGCAGTAGCAATAAATGTAGAAAAATGGAAAAAAAATATTTTACCATCAGATGATTTTGTTTTTCACTTATGGTTCCCAGACATTGCTTTTCAGTTTATGAAATCTGGAAATTGGATAACAAGTTTTACAGATTTATATTTGCTAAATGATCAAAAAAGTAAAGAAAAACATGGTTTTCATTGGTCTTCTGCTCACGCTGGTAGAGACAAAAATTTAAGATTTCAGATTGAAGAATATGGTGACCATTTGCAAAAATGGAAAAAAAAATGGGGTTTTGATTTTGAAAATCCTATGAATGATTACTCTTCGATAAGGGAAAGGTATAAGGATACAATAATAGATAAATTTTATGATCATGATTGTAGAGATGGACCTATTAAATCTTTTTTACTATGATTAATTTATATTTAAATTCTCAAAAATTTAATTTTGTATAAAAATAATAAACTAGCTGTAATTACAATTCACAAAGGTGATATTAGGGATTTAATAATGACTATAAAATCTATAAATAAACAATCGATTTTCCCTGATTTACATCTAGTCATGATAAATCACAGGAGTTTTAACCCTTCAATAAATTTGAAAAGAAACAAAAGACAGATTATTATTTCTAAAGATAGCTCACTTTATAATGCAATGAATTTGGCACTTAAAAAAACTTTTAATTACAATGTTATATTTATAAACTCAGGAGATGAACTATCAGGTTACAAATCAATAAAAAAAATTAAATCAAAGTTATCAATAAATAAGTGTCTTATATTTAAAACAAAAATTATACATAAAAAAGTAACTTTTTATCCTAAAGAAAGTTTTTTCCTGAGTGATAAATATATGCCACATCCTTCATTTGTAAGGCCACCAATTAGAAATAAGAAAGAAATCATTTTACTAAATGAAAAATTAAAAATAGCAGCAGATGGAGATTGGATGAGGGAAAATATAAAAATATTTGGAAAAAGAAAAATACCTTACTTTACTTCTAAGTTTTACACAGGTGGCTTTAGTACGAACCCATCAATAGCATCAGTAAAAATACAACTCAATTATAAGATTACAGAAGGTCTCAAAGAAGGAATAAAATTCATTCTGTCAAAAATATTTAAAGAGAAATATTATAAAATAATTTTTAGAAATAATTTTTACACCAGATGAAAAATATAAAAATATATT
>MDTB01018401.1_pt1 | contig 30079 bp, 26 predicted proteins | sample 811161 | NCBI WGS metagenome assembly MDTB01 (sample SAMN05326650, study PRJNA326480) | marine metagenome | isolation source: seawater | place: Mediterranean Sea | collected 2009 | reverse complement strand
TTTAAAACTTGTTACAAAAGAATTATTAATTAGTGGAGCGCCAATCACAGACATTAATATTGTCAGAAAACATTTGTCACGTATCCAAGGCGGCAAACTTGCTGTGGCAAGTAAAGCACCAGTAACAGCATTAATAATTTCTGATGTTGTGGGAGATAATCCAACTGACATTGCTTCTGGCCCATGCGTTGGAGATCCGTCAACTTTTTCGGACGCACTAAACGTAATTCAAAGATGGGGTGTAATCGCACCTTCATCAGTCAAACTATACCTTGAAAAAGGTGTAAAAGGATTAGTTGAAGAAACACCTAAACCCAGTGATCCGAGATTGGTCCACAGTAAAAATTTTGTTATATCAACAGCTAGAGGAAGTTTGTCAGCAGTTACAAATTTAGCGAAGAAGAAAGGATTAAAAACAATCACTTTGGGGGATGCAATTACAGGAGAGGCAAAAGATGTTGGAGAAGTTATGGCTGGTTGGGCCAGAGAATTGGTCTTGTATCCTGACCCTGCTTTTAAGCCTCCAATACTGATCATATCCGGAGGAGAGTGCACTGTAACAGTCAAGGGCGATGGTCGTGGTGGACGTTGTGCAGAATTTTTATTAAGTACTGCATTAAGGGTAGAGGCGCTTGGAATTCAAAAAAGAGTTTATGGTTTAGCTGCAGATACTGATGGTATTGACGGTGTTAGTCCACATGCAGGTGTTTATTTTGACCCTCAGTCAATTCTGACTATTAGGTCGCAAGGAATAGATCCTCAGGCGCATTTAGATAATAACGATGCACTTGGAGTTTTTGAACCCCTAAACAATGTGATTACTACCGGGCCTACCAGAACTAATGTTAATGATTTTAGAGCTTTATTAATTATTTAAATTGACAGAAGAAACCCTAATAATAATCAAACCAGATGACTGGCATCTTCATCTAAGAGATGGTCCTTTGATGAAAGCAGTCATAGAGGATACGGCTATAAATTTCGGTAGAGCCATAGTTATGCCCAACTTAAACCCTCCCATTTTAAATGTTTCTGATGCTTTGTCTTATAGAGATAGATTAGTTAGTTCTGTAAATTTTTTGATAAAAAGCAAACAAGAAATTGTTGGCCAAGAAAATAAAATCGAAATTTTAAAAAAATTTAAGCCTTTGATGACAATTTATTTAAGCGAGAAAATTTCGTTTGAAGAATTAAAAAAAATTTCCGAAATAAACGACATAGTAGCCTTGAAATACTATCCATCTGGAGCAACTACAAATTCTCAGTTTGGGGTTAAAGATTTAAAAAATTGTTATAAAACTTTTGAGTATATGAGTAAAATGGGCATCATATTGTGCGTTCACGGTGAAGTTGTAGACTTAGATGTGGACATATTTGATCGAGAAAAAAAATTCATTGATAAGCATCTAATTCCGCTTAGAGAAGAATTTCCAAACTTAAAAGTAGTATTTGAACACGTTTCAACAAAAGAAGCCGTTCAATATATCCTGAGTAGTGACATTAATTTGGCATCCACGATAACTCCTCAACACTTAATATTTAATAGGAATGATTTACTTGCAGGGGGAGTTAGACCCCACAGATATTGCGCTCCTATTCTTAAAACCGAAAAAGACCGGCTTGCTCTTGTTGATGCAGCCACATCTGGAGACTCTCGTTTTTTTATCGGAAGTGATTCTGCGCCGCATTTGATTGGTGAAAAAGAATCAAGTTGTGGTTGTGCCGGTTGTTATTCTGCTCCTCATGCGATACCACTATACCTGGAAGTTTTTGAATCGGAAAATAAGTTACAAGAGTTTGAGAATTTTGCCAGTGTGTATGGCCCAAATTTTTATGGAATGCCCGTAAATTCTGATCGAATTAAAATAAAGAGGATTTCTTGGACTCCTGATAAATTGATTGAAATATCCAAGCACAAAAAAGTTTACCCATTAGCATTCGGAAAAAAACTTAATTGGAAAGTCGAAAATTGATTTCTAGTGTTAGGTTTGGTACTTGGCTCTTCTCTTGTATCTTTTAATCTTTACCCAAACCCACCAAAACCATAGAATTAATGCGTAAGTGGTTAAACTTCCAACAACTGCGAAAATTGCCAGACCAAGGGCAAGAGGTTTGCTTACACTTAATATTTTCTGAATATTTGAGTCTTTTTCGATAATTTCAATTTCTAGTATATCTTCTTGGGGAGTAACACCTTTTGAAACTTCTTCCAGTGATTTTGGGTCAATTTTTTGTCCAAGAAGTTTATTACCTAGTTTGTAAGCAATTACATATATTGGAGCAAAAGTCACTGGATTTGTTACTAGTGTGCTAGCAATTGCAGTAGGTACATTTGCTCTAAGAATTGCTGCTGACACTGCAGAAACTGGGATTTGTGCAAGAGGAATTAAAAATCCGAAAAATATACCTAAGCCGACTCCAAGAGCCACTCCCCTTCTGCTAAAGTGCCAAAGTTGTGGATGAAGTAAAGTTGGTCCCATCCATTTTATAAATTTGTTGGATAAAATAGAATCTTTTTTTGGAAGCAACTTTTTAAAATTATTAAACATGCTTTATTTTCTCATGGTAATTCTTTGAGTTTAAGAAAAACAAAAAAATTCATTAGAAAATCAATTTTTTTCTTCGAAAAGGTATTATAGTTAAGTGAAGTGAGCTGGGCGGTCGCTGCAAAAAAGTTTGTAGAGGAAGGTCCGGACTCCATGGGTAAGGGTGACGGCTAACAGCCGGACGCAGCAAGTCTATATGACCCAAGGCGCGGAACAGGGCCACAGAGACGAGTAAGTACAGTTTAGTTCTGTATGGATATGAAACGCGGCAACCTCCACCCGGAGCAACACCAAATAGGCATGCGAGCAGGAACCTGCAGGTTTTACCCAACTTAGCATGCGGGTAGGTGGCTAGAGGTTGATAGTAATGTCAATCCCAGATAGATGGCCGCACAGAACAGCTGAGTTTTCAGTCGTTTGGACAGAATCCGGCCTACAGGCTCACTTCACCTCTTTTAATTCCAAAGCATTTATACGAATAGAGGCTGGCGGATGAGAGTCAAAAAACATTGAAAACCAAACATCAGTAGTAACGGGAGCTGCATTATCTCTGTAAAGTTTGACTAATGCGGAAATTAAATCTTTAGCTTCTGATTTATTAGCTGCATACCTGTCGGCCTCGAACTCGTGCTTTCTTGATAACATCGAAGTTAGTGGTTGAAAAGGAAAAATAATTAAAGGAAGTACTAGGAAGAAAATTAACAAAAATGCAGTGTCAAAAAATAATGAATCTGAATTCATTATCTGACCGCTTATACCAAGCCCCTGATAAAATTCACTGATATCAATTAGAAATCCAAATGCAGCAAACACTACAAAACTAAAAATTAGTTGGGTCAACATATTTAAAGGAACATGCCCGCATTTGTAATGACCAAGTTCATGAGCAAGAACTGCCTCGATTTCATTTTCGGATAATTTTTCAACTAATGTGTCAAATAAAACTATTCTTCTTGCTTTTCCGAGCCCCGCAAAAAATGCGTTGCCGTGACTACTTCTTTTACTTCCATCCATCAAATAGAGCCCACCAGAGCTAAAGTCACACCTTTGCAATAATAATTCTAGCTTTAATTTTAGACTCCCCTTTTCCAAAGGGGAAAACTTATTGAAGATAGGTGCTATAAAAATTGGATATAAAATTTGTATTCCTACAGAGAATAATGAAATAACTCCCCATAATATGATCCACCAAAAGTCACCAATGAGAGTCCTTTGAGAAAGAAGCCAAATTATTATCAGAAAAAGAGGCCCTCCAATAACTACAGCAATAAGTATTGTCTTAAATAGATCCGAAAAGAAGGTACTAAAGGTCATATTGTTAAAACCAAACTTTTCTTCAATAACAAATTGTTTATAGAAAGAAAATGGGATTTCAATAATCATGTTAATCAAACCAATTATTCCTATTATCAGCAATGAGCCTATAAAAGGAGACAGAGAGAAAGTTTCGGTAAAGTTAGAGGTCTCTATAAGTAAAAATGATATCAAGCCTCCGATTGTTAATAAATAAAGAAGAGCGTAGTCAATAAAGGTATTAATAATTTTCAGCTTGATCTTTTCAAAAAAGTATTCGATGGCTTTTTGATGTTGCTCTAAAGAAATAGATGATTTAAAACGTGAGGGAACTTCGTTCTTATTTTTCTCAAGATGTTTAATCTGGCGGAAATACAAAAGTAATTGAATTGTTAAAGACAAAGTGAGCAAGGCTATAAATAGAATAGTAATTTGGTTTGAATCTATCATTTTTTATTAAATTGTTTTATCAAGTTTTGTTAGTGTAGGTTATTTGCACTTTTATTTGTAAATTAGCACTAAAAAACTAATTTCCTTAATTATTACATTAAATAAATATGATAAGACATTAAATTAACAAGGTATATTAAGAAATTTTTTTTAAAACTAATTTTATTTTTAACAATTTTATTCTGTTCCCATGTCAATACAACTTGACCACTTTTTGGCTTTCTTCTAAAGTGGGTTTTAGTGTAAAAAAGTGGTTAAATGTGGAAAAAAATCATATAACTCAGTTATTTTAAGTAAAAAGCTGATTAATTGATTTACAAAGCCTAAATAAACCCTTTATTCATTCTTTAAAAATTGTATTTATGAAAAATTAAAATGTTTTGTGGAATAGCCTCTTTAACTCTAGATATAAAAGGACGAATGACTATTCCAGTTCGTTACAGAGACTATTTGTCTGAGGATAATGCTACTAAAAACATCCTCGCTTTAGTTGAAAGCGATGAGGGCTGCCTTTTATTAATGAGATATTCAATGTGGACAAAAAAAGTCAATAACCTCTTAATTAATGGATCTGAAGCACAAAGACGCTTCTGGATTGGATTGAGTGATACTCCAGAGCTTGATAAGTCTGGAAGGGTACTGATTAATTCAGTTTTACGTGAAGGTGCAGCTATTAAAAAAGAAATAGTTTTGTTGGGTGTGGGCGAGTATCTAGAAATTTGGGATTCAGGCAGATTAGAAAAACATAAATCGGAGGTAAGAAAAATGAAATCTAACGTCCGGGAAGAAAGTTAGTGAGTTCCCATTTACCAGTGCTGGTAAAAGAGGCAGTTGATGGATTAAAAATTGTACCTAATGGTACTTATGTTGATGCTACTTTCGGTAGAGGTGGTCACTCACAAGAAATTCTTAATAGGCTTGGACCAACAGGACACCTACTTGCAATAGATAGAGATCCTGATGCGATTAAAAATGCAACTTTTATTAGTGATCCAAGATTTCAGGTACATCATGCTAAATTTTCATCTCTTCCAGTAATATTAAAAAAAGAAAGCATTTCAAAAATTGATGGTTTATTGCTTGATTTGGGTGTTTCATCTCCTCAACTTGAGGATAAAAATAGAGGATTTTCCTTCATTAAAAACGGCCCATTAGATATGCGAATGAACCCGATTGAAGGAAAACCGGTGTTAGATTGGTTGAAAAAAGCCGATCTATCTGAAATTCAAAATGTATTAAGTGTTTTTGGAGAAGAGCGATTTTCGAAGTCAATTGCAAATGCTATTCAAAAAAAAATAAAAAAAGATGAGCTTAATACTACTTCCGAACTGGCTGAAATTATAACCAAAATATATAGCTTAAAGAGAAGAGGAAATAAAAAATCGATTCATCCTGCAACAAAAAGTTTTCAGGCTTTAAGAATTTTTGTAAATAATGAAGTTGATGAACTTATTCTAATTCTAAAAAAAATACCAGAAATGGTTTTATTGCATGGAAGGGTTTGCGTAATTAGTTTTCATTCAATTGAGGACAGAATAGTTAAAGTCAATATGCGTCCCATCAGAAATTCGGTTAATAAGTCAGATGGCATGACCTCAAAACAGTACGCCTTTTTTTCAAGCATTAATAAAAATTTACAACCTTCATCTCTAAGGATAAAACAGATAAAGAGAGTTTTCCCATCAGAGAGAGAAATAAAAATTAATAGCAGAGCAAGAAGTGCTGTACTAAGAATAGGCGAGTTAGTAAAAGAAAGTTCTGATAATACAAATAAATTAAATAAATGAAAATTATAGTTGTAATGACTTTGTTTGTTATCTCCTCCTTGGCTTTAGTTGATGCTAGGTATAACGGACGTGTACTTCATACCAAAAAAGAAGAAATCTTGAAAAAACTAGAAAGAGTTAAATCAGAAATTTCCTCTTTTGAAGTTCTTCTCACTGAGTTAGAGGATTCATCAAAAATTAAATCGATAGCCGAGAATGATTTAAAAATGAGACAAATGAAGTCTTCCGACATTATTCTTTACCCAATCAATAAAGAAACAAAATAGTATGAGAACTATCAACTCGAGTACAAATTTTAGACGGAGAAGAAACGTTAATAGTACCTATTCAAATTCAAACCAAACATGGCAATCTACAGTTTGGCGTTCACGTGTAATTATTTTCTTATTGATGATTGGTTTTCTTGCTGTTTTTATTAGGGCTTTTTATCTACAGCATTTAGATGCAGAAACTTGGAAAAAAAGAGCAATTATTAGATATACAGAAACTTTGCCCATTCCTGCAGCAAGGGGAAGAATTCTTGACAGAAATGGAGAAATACTAGCAGTTAGCAGCTTGGTGTATAAGGTAGGTATAGTCCCTAATCGTTTTAGTCCAAGCAAACAAGAACTTAATAGTCTTGCTTATTTAATTGGAAAAAATCCAAGTGAAATTCTCAATAAACATAAACATTCTAGTCAATACTTTTACATTTCATTAGCTATCAAACCAACAATTAAAAACAAGATACAAAAACTTGGAATAAGTGGGGTCGAATTTGAGCAAAAGTATCAAAGAAATTATCCTTACAAAGAGGCATTTTCAACCTTACTTGGATTAACAAGTGAGAAAGACAAAGGACAGGACGGAGTTGAATTTGCTTTCGATGAACAGCTTAAGGGTGTGCAGGGAATTAGGTTTATTCATGTTGAGAGAGGCAATATTCCTTTTGAAGAAAAAATCTTAAAAGTACCGGCACCCGGTAATGATGTTCATTTATCTATTGATGCTGATATGCAATCGATGGTTTATAAAAATGCTTTAATTGCAAAAAAAAAGCATGAAGCCAAGTCGGTTTCAGTTGTAGTTGTTGACTCTCGATCAGGCGATATTTTAGCTATGGTGAATGTTCCAGCATTTGATCCAGACAATAGGAAAAATTTATCACTCGATGCAATCAGAAACAGATCAGTAACAGATAGCTTTGAACCCGGGTCAACTTTCAAACCTTTTGTTATAGCAGCAGCATTAGATAAAGGTGTGGTGGAACCATTAACTACAATAGACACATCCCCAGGTTATATAAAATTAAATGGAAAAACTTTAAGAGACTTTAAGCCTTTTGGAGCTCTGAGTGTTTCAGATGTTCTGGCTAAATCAAGTAATGTAGGAACGATTAGAGTTGCTTTGAAAATTAGACCTAGTCATATGTTTGACTATTATCAGACACTCGGTTTTGGAAAATCACCAAATCTTCCTCTGGGTGGACTTGCTAAAGGAAAACTCTCTCCCTGGCAAAATTGGGACTCAGTAACAAGAGCCACCATTTCATATGGACATGGAGTTTCTGTCTCTTTAGCCCAGCTTGCCCAGGCCTATACAGTTTTTGCTAGATCAGGGGACTTGATACCAATAAGCTTAGTCAAAACTAATTTTAAAAGAAGGGGGGTACAGGTTTTCTCTGACGAATCTGTTAAATCTGTTAGGTTCATGCTTGAACGTGCCTCAAGTTCCTTTGGTACCGGAGTGAAAGCTCAAGTTGATGGATTTAGGATTGCTGGAAAAACTGGAACTGCTCAAAAGGCTGAGAATGGAGGGTATTCTCAAAATAAATATATAGCCTCATTTGTTGGTATAGCTCCAATTGACAAACCTAGATTTGTTATAGCGGTTATGGTTGATGAGCCAAAGGGAGTAAGAACAGGGGGACAGGTTGCTGCTCCTATATTTTCAAATATTGCTGGTGATGCTTTGAGAAGACTTCAAATGTCTCCTGATCAGCCCAATCAAATTTTACCTAAAACAGCACTTTTAAAATCGTCATCACTTTGAATACAAAAACTTCACCAAATAATTTTAATTTAAGTCAATCATTTTCCTGGTTTCCACCATTTTATGATCAAGCTACAGATCTTGGTCTCTTCCTTAGACAAAAACATGCTACTTCGCAGATGAGCGATAGCACAACAAAATTAAAAAGGGGTGATATCTACGTTTTAAGTCCAGGAAATAATTTCTCTACCAAAGATTTATTACTTTTAGTGAAGGAAAAAGATCCTGCTGTGGTAGTTGCAGATCTATCAGATAAAACAATTATTGAGGGCTGGTATGAAAAAAATATTGACTCATGCAATGGAAAATGGAGGGATACATATTTTTTAAAGTCACTAAAAAATTTATCAGGATTTTTAGCATCTTCCTTCTATTTTAATCCATCGAGTAAAGTCAAAATATCTGCAGTTACCGGAACTAACGGTAAAACGACTGTAGTGAACTCAGCTGCAAAAGCTTTTGCTTCATGTAATGGTGCATGTGCATCATTAGGAACACTAGGACTGATAATTTACAAAAAAGTATTCGGCAGTATCAAGGAATTTAAAGTTATGGATTTCGGATTAACCACTCCTAGTGCTGTTTTTTTGCAAAGGAGTTTAAGTTACATTTTAACCCAGGGGGTAAAGGAAATATTTGTTGAAGCTTCTTCTATAGGTTTAGTAAAAGGAAGGTTTTTAGGGTGTAAAATTAAAAATGCTGTTTTAACTAATATATCCGATGATCACCTTGATTTTCATGGTAGTTTTGAGGAACTGCGATTATCCAAATCCTTACTTTTCACGATCCCAAACTTAGAAAAAGCTATCTTTGTTAATAGCAATGAGACATATATCCAGATTTACAAAAAGATAGTTGATAAAATTGATAAAAAAATCAGAGTTTTTTTTGTTGGAGCCGGAAACAAAACAATTAAATCTAGTATTTTTTTAAAAATAAATTCAACAACAATGCATGGGACAAACGTTTCTTTTGAACACAACTCTCAATTCATTGACCGATTTACTATTCCAACGATTGGAAAACACAATATAGAAAATGCATCAGTCGTCGCAGGTCTTTTGCTTGCTGATGGAAAACACTATGAGAAAATAATTACTGCGTTAAAAAACTTCAAACCACCTACTGGAAGAATGAATTTTTTGGAAGAAAAAAATTGTCCATTAGTCTGTATTGATTATGCTCATACTCCAGATGCATTTAAGCAAACATTATCATCGCTAAGAGTGTTGTCAGATGACTCAGGAGGAAAATTATTATGTGTATTTGGGTGTGGTGGAGATAGAGACAATAGTAAGAGAAAAATCATGGGTGAGATTGCATCTGAATATTGTGACAGTGGCTGTATTACCTCTGATAATCCGAGATCTGAAAATGTTAAAAATATTAATGAACAAATTATGGAGGGCATACGTAAAAACTCGAAATCAAAATGGTTGCAGCTTGAAAACAGAAGCGAAGGAATTAAGCAAGTCATTTCAAATGCAAATATTAATGATGTAGTTTTGATAGCAGGAAAAGGTCATGAGGATTTTCAAATCATTGGAACAAGAAAAATCCTTTTAAATGATTTTTCAGAAGTAAAAAAAGCTCTTCAAAATCGTAAATTTCAATTCGAAAAGCTTTAACTAATGAAACAAGAAATTCTATCCAAAATAGCTAGACTCGAAATCCCACTTTTTTTATTAAAGCAATATATTCCTAACGCTAATTTTTTAATTGAAAATGGGGATGATAAAAAGATTATTAAAGGATTTTCAATTGATAGTAGGGCAGTTCAAAAAGACTTTGTCTTTCTTGCACTAGAAGGGGAGAATTTCGACGGTCATTCATTTTTGAGTGAAGTAAAGAAAAATCATGCAATCGGGGCTATTGTAAAAAAACAAAGTATTGAAAAAGAGTTTTCAGAATTAGTAGATAAAAATTTTTTTCTAATATCTGTTGATAATGTTTTAGAGGCATTTGGAAAAATTGCAAAAACAATCAGAGATTCGTGGAGGGGAAAATTAATCACTGTAACCGGTTCTAATGGGAAAACAACAGCCAAAGAAATTATTTCAAATATCTTAAAAGAGGAAGTTGGAGATGAGTCAAAATTTGCATCTTATGGTAATCAAAATAACCACATAGGAGTGCCTTTAAATTTAATGAGGTTGAATAAAAAAAATAAATTTGCGGTAATTGAAATGGGCATGAATCGTCTTGGTGAAATTAAACATTTATCTTTTATGGCCAAACCTAATTTTTCACTCATTGTGAATGCACAAAGGGAGCATCAAGAATTTCTTGGATCTGTAAGAGCTACTGCAGAGGAGAATGGAACAGTAATTGAGCATATGATTGAAAATAAAATTGTAATTTTTCCAAAGGATAAAGAGAATGAGGATGTTTGGTGGAATCTGGTAGATAAAAACCAAAGCAAAGTAGTCCGTTTTAGTTTAAAAAATGACGAGTCTAAATTCTCAATAAACAAAAACTCTCAAGAAGTTATTTGTCAAATTTTAGATAGTAATCCTCTTGTCGCAGAATTCCACCTGAACGGAAAACTAATTGGCCATGCTCGTCTTAATGGATTAGGAGAACATTTTGCAAGAACTTCAACTGCCGCAGTAGCTGCCTCAATTGCCTTGGGGGTATCTCATAGATCTATTTTCAAGGGACTGGAAACCTTCAAACCAATTAAGGGTAGAGGTTATTTTCATCATTTATTAAATGGTGCGATAGTTGTTGATGATAGCTATAATGCCAATCCAGATTCCGTTTATGCTGCAATCAACACGCTACTGGAATTAAAAGGAAGAAAGGCTATGGTTTTAGGAGATATGGCCGAGCTGGGAGTAGAGTCTGATTTAATCCATCAAGAAATTTTAAATATTGCAACAAAACATTTGGATGAGGTATTTCTTTTCGGCAAGTATTTTTCTCTTGCAAGCCAAAAATTAAAATGTGGAAAGCCTTACTCGTCCGGTAAAAAATTACATGAAGATGTAAAGGCTTGGTTGAATTATCAAGTCTCGAATAAAAATTCTTCTGTTCTTTGGGTTAAAGGCTCAAGATCATCTAATTTAGATAAGCTTGTTGATGGATTAATCAAAGCTGAGTATGAGGTCGTCAGATGTTATTAGCATTTTTTGACTGGTTGGGAAATTTTTTTAATTACTTAACTGTTTTTAATTACCTAACTCTTAGAGCTGTTATGGCAACTTTAACATCCTTAGCAATCGGATTATTTTTTGGTCCTTGGGTGATAAAATTTTTATCCAATATGAATGTAGAGCAATCTGTTAGAGATGACGGGCCCCAAACGCATTTAGTTAAACAAGGAACCCCTACAATGGGGGGTGCGCTAATTCTAATATCTCTCGCAGTAACAACAATTCTTTGGGCCGATCTCACCAATAGATTCATTTGGGCTGCGTTAATTGTAACTTTGGGACTTGGTTGTGTTGGTTGGGTTGATGATTATTTAAAAATATCAAAAAGCAACTCCGATGGTTTACCTGCAAAGTGGAAGTATTTTTGGCAGTCTTTTATCGGAACAGTATCAGCAGTCTATTTAGTTTTTTCAGTTTCTGCGTCAAACAATCAAGAAGCTTGGGAACTTTTTTTAAATTGGATTGATAGTGGTTTTGTAATGGCTCTTCCAAGCCAGGCAGATTTGATCCTTCCTTTTTTTAAAAATCTTTCAGTGCCTTTAGGTGTAATTGGTTTTTCTGTTCTATCTTATTTTGTATTGGTAGGTTCAAGCAATGCAGTGAACTTAACTGACGGTTTAGACGGTCTTGCAATAATGCCAACTGTATTGGTGGCTGCTGGATTAGGTGTATTCGCATATGTAGCTGGGCATTCAGTGTTTTCAAAATACCTTCTATTACCTTATATACCAGGGGCCGGAGAATTAACAGTATTTTGTGCTGCCATAGTTGGCTCTGGACTTGCATTTCTTTGGTTTAATGCATATCCAGCTCAAGTTTTTATGGGAGATGTAGGAGCATTGGCCTTAGGAGGAGCTCTTGGAGTAGTAGCAATAGTCTCTAGACAAGAAATAGCCTTATTTATAATGGGAGGTGTTTTCGTTGTTGAAACCCTGTCAGTGATGCTTCAAGTCGGTTACTTTAAATATACAAAAAAAAGATTCGGTATTGGTAAAAGAATTTTAAAAATGGCACCCCTTCATCATCACTTTGAGGAAAGTGGCTGGAAAGAAACACAAGTTGTTGTTAGATTTTGGATTATAACAATGATGCTGGTTTTAGTTGGTTTAGCAACTTTAAAGATACGGTGAAATAGTTAATGGACAATCAAAGTAATTTTTTTTCAAATTCAACTGGCTACTACACTGAAAGATATAAGTCATCTAGTAAAGTGTTAATTATTGGTGCTGGAATTTCGGGTAAAGCTTGCGCCCGATGGCTAGCCAAAGAGGGAAAAATAGTAACAATCGTAGATTCTAGAGAGCTAGATAGTAAAAAAGACATTGATATAGATTTAGTTATAAATTCTGGAATTAAATTTCCTTTAAGTAGTGAATGGTTTGATCAAATCGATTTGGTGGTTGTATCACCAGGATTGAGTCCTCACATAGGTAAAAAAAGCGGATTAGCACCTATTTTAGAATTCTCTAATAAAAAAAATATTCCTGTATTTACGGAGTTAGATTTATTTGAAGTTGCAAATAATATCTACTTTCCAAAATCTGATAATAAATTTTCATTTAGTAAAACTATACCTATTATGGCTATAACTGGCACTAATGGAAAAACTTCAGTTGTAAAATTAATAACTAAAATACTTAAGTCTATCGGTATCGATGCGCAACATGCTGGAAATGTTGAACCATCACTATTGGAGGCTTTTTTGGAAAGAAAAATTAAGAAGAAAATACCTGACATTTGGGTTTTAGAATTGTCAAGTTTTCAACTTGCTCTTTCAAATCATTTTTCACCATCATTCTCAACAATTTTAAATTTTAGCGATGATCATTTTGATTGGCACTTAAATAGCGAGGAATACCTTTTATCAAAGCTCAAAATATTTGGGATTCCTAAACCAACAGCCAAACCCTTTATTTGCAGAGATGCACCCAAACTTTCAGAGAGAATTAATCAATATTTTAAAAACCAAAAAAAAAGTTTTTCAAGCATCACCTTTGGTCTGGGGAAGCCGGAAAAAAATTATAGCTTCGGAATAAGTAAATCAGAAAACTTTTGCTTTAAAAGTAATGAGATAAAAAATAATTTTTACGAGTTTCCAATAGGACCTAAAGATATTAATTTAGCAGGAACCCATAATTATTCAAATATAACTTGCTGTTTAGCAATGGTTTGTGAAGTTTCAGATAAATTTTCTCTCATGTCGCAGGTTTTAAAAGAACATACAGGTGAGAGTCACAGATTGGAAAGTTTTTTAACTGTTAAAAACATAAACTATATAGACGATAGCAAGGCAACAAATGTTGGAGCTACAATTTCAGCAATCGAATCATTTTCGGAGCCAATAATCCTAATACTTGGGGGCCTTACTAAAGGCCAAAACTTTTGTCCTCTAAATAATATTTTAAAAAAACGCTCTATTGATTTAATTGTATTTGGCAACAACGTCGAATTAATTTGTCAAAGTTTTAGAAATTCAGGTTTAATTTTTGAGAAAGTAAGTAATCTAAGAGATGCCGTCAGTTTAGCAAACAAAATAGCGAAAAATAAAATTTCTATTTCTCAAAAAAATACAACTAAGATTAATATCTTATTGTCTCCTGCTTGTTCTAGTTTGGACATGTTTGAAAATTATCGTCATAGAGGCGAAGAGTTTAAAAAACTAGTTTCCAACGATTATCATGGTGAAAATCTTGTTAGCTAGGGTTGAACAGTTTTTCCCAGCATCTTTAGACAAAGTGTTGTTGTTCGTGATTATGAGTCTTTTGATGTTGGGGCTGGTCATGGTTTATTCCGCCAGTCTTCCACTGCCAAGCGATAACGAAAGACACCTTTTCTGGAATCAAATGAGAGGTCACCCATTACATCTTTTTCTCGGAATTTTGACATTTGGGTTTTTTTTACTTGTACCAACAGAATTATTAAGAAGTCTATCTGGAGCTATGTTTGCTTTTGGCTTGGGGTTGTTATTGTGTGTTGCTCTTTTAAAATTTTTTGGAGGTCAGGAATTCGTAAAGGATGGAGCAGTTAGATCAATACCTTTTGGTAATATTACTTTGCAGCCGGCAGAGTTGATGAAGTTTTTTGCTATTTTATTTGCCGCTGCTTATGCGATCAGAAGAAACGATAGGATTCGAGATTCATTAATTCGTGGAATTGCTCCAATTGGTTTTTTAATGATTATTTTAATTACCCTCTTACTATATCAACCAGATTTAGGATCAACAATAGTGATCACTCTAACTGTTGGCGCAGTACTTTTTCTAGGTGGAATGAATCTAAAAGTTTTCATACCTTTGTTTTTAAGTTTGTGTGCTTTTTTTGTTTTAATGATTGTCAGCACTCCTTGGAGGTTGGGTAGACTTGTCTCATTTGTGACGCCCTGTGATCAGGAATTTAGCGCCACAACTGGGTATCAACTTTGTGCTGCACTAGTCGCCTTTGGCAATGGAGGTCTTCTTGGAACTGGTCTAGGAACTGGTGTTGCCAAGTTAGATTATTTGCCGCTACCTCACACAGATTTTATTTTCGCAGTTATAGGAGAAGAGCTAGGATTTATTGGAATTTCTATAGTACTTGTTTGTTTTTATTACTTAATTAAACGCTCTATTGAAATTGGAAGGACCGCAATGTCTCAGGATAGAGTTTTTGCGGGCTTAGTTTCTCAAGGAATTGGGTTTTGGATTGGGGTTCAAGCATTTATCCATGCGGGGGTAAATACCGGAATTTTACCTACTAAAGGATTGACTCTTCCATTTATTAGTCATGGCGGAAGCTCAATGTTAGTTGTATGTGCAGCCATGGGCGTTTTACTAAGAATCGATATGGAAAATAAATTTTATCTGAATAACGATTCTACTTTTAAACACAAAAAAAACTATGAATAAAATAGTTAACAACCATGTTTTAATCGTTGCTGGTGGAACAGGAGGACATATATTCCCGGGACTTGCTGTCGCAGAGGAATTAAAAAAAAATGGTATCCGATTATCTTGGATTGGAACATCCAGGGGTATGGAAAATAAAGTTGTCAAGAGTGCCGACATTACTTTGATGATATCAAGTTTTAAGGGAGTAAGAGGTAAGGGGTTTTTATCTATCTTTTCTTTGCCATGGAGATTGTTATTAGCAGTTTTGGAAATGTTAAGGGTTCTGAAGAAAATAAAACCAGATTTGGTTGCATGCTTTGGTGGATATATAACCGTACCGGTAGGAGTATCATCAACCATTTTGCGTATACCTATTTTCATACATGAACAAAATGCGATTATGGGAACTGCAAATAGACTACTTTCTAAGCTAGCAAAGAAAATATTCCTTAGTTTTAAAGCTACAAAGCACGCTCCAATTTCTGCAAAATTTGTGGGCAATCCTTTAAGAAACTCATTTATTTCGATAACTCCACCTGAAGCAAGGTGGTCTCAAAAAACCGGACCACTTAGGGTACTTATTTTGGGAGGAAGTCTTGGCGCTTCAGCTCTCAACCGTGAAATTCCAAAGATTTTTGCTAGACTAGTTGAAGAAAAAGTAACTAATTTTTCAATCGTTCACCAAAGTGGCTGTAAAGATCAATTTAATGTTGATTCTTATTATAAAAAAATTGGGGTGAATGCTGTTGTTAAAAGTTTTCTCGAAAAAGTTGTAGACGATTATGCTTGGGCAGATTTGGTAATTTGCAGGTCTGGTGCAGGGACCATTAGTGAGCTAGCTGCAGTCGGAGTTGGATCAATACTTGTTCCTTTACCTAATGCTATTGATAACCATCAAATGTTAAATGCTGAGTATTTATTTAATTCAGGCGCAGCGATTATTATTGAGGAAAAAAATATATCGACAGGGCAATTATTTTCGTTTTTAAAGTCAATTGATAGACCCAGACTTCTGTCACTCGCTGTTAATGCAAGAAAATGTGACTGCATAAAATCTGCCTCAAAGGTTGCCAATGAAATACTAAAAATTTTGGATAAAAAAAGTGAAAAGTAAAATCAAAACACTTCACTTTGTTGGAATTGGGGGTTCTGGTATGTCCGGAATTGCGGAGGTACTTTTAAATCAAGGTTTCAATGTCCAAGGGTCGGACATAGAGGAGAGTCTCTCTACAACTAGGTTAAAAAATCTAGGAGCAAAAATCTCTTTTGATCATTCTGAAAAAAATATTTTAGGAGCAGATGTGTGTGTGGTCTCAAGCGCAATTCAATCTAATAATCCTGAATTATTAGCTGCTAGGAGAGCCAAGATACCTGTGGTTCCTCGAGCATTAATGCTTGCAGAGTTAATGAGATTTAAAAAGGGTGTTGCAATAGCTGGGACTCATGGAAAAACTACAACTACTAGCTTGGTAGCAAGCATCCTCGCATACTCTGATTTGGACCCCACCTACGTTATTGGTGGAAAATTAAGCGGAGTAGGTTTGGGTGCGAGGCTGGGATCCGGGGAAATTTTAGTTGCTGAAGCTGATGAATCTGATGGTTCTTTTTTGAATTTGTCTCCGATGATCGCTGCCGTGACGAATTTAGATCACGATCATCTAGATTATTATGATCATGATTTTACTCGTCTGAAACAAGCATTTATTTCATTTATTCACAGACTTCCATTTTACAGTTCGGTAGTTTTACACGCTGATGATCCAAATATTAAAGACATAATTCCCTTTATTTCCAGATCAATTGTAAGAGTTGGTTTTTCCAAAGAAAACGATATACGTGGGCTAAATATTGAACAAATAGGCATGAATGTTTCTTTTACAGTTAAACAAAATGGGTTTGAAGAATTTCGCGTATGTTTGCCACTACCTGGATTGCACAATGTACAAAATTCTCTTGTAGCTATTGGAATAGCAAGAGAATTGGATGTTGAAACAAATATAATCAAAAAATCACTTGAAAACTTTTCTGGTGTTGACAGACGTTTTCAATACTATGGAGAAATTAACTCCAAATTAGGTAAAAAATTTAGCCTAATAGATGACTACGGTCATCACCCAACAGAAATTAAAGCCACCTTAAATGCCTGCAAAGTGTCTTTTCCTAATAGGAGGCTAATATTAGTTTTTCAGCCTCATAGATTTTCAAGAACGAGAGATTTATTTGAGGATTTTGTTAGAGTTTTAGTTGAAGTAGATATTCTGATCTTGTTAGATGTTTATCCAGCGGGTGAGGATCCTATCCCAAGTTCAGACAGCAGAGTTCTGTCTCGTACAATTCGTTTAAGCGGCAGACTGGACCCAATAGTCTCAGAGAATAATGAAGAGGCAATATCGATTGTACTTTCAACACTTCAAGAAAATGATGTAATTTTGATTATGGGTGCCGGATCAGTTGGTGATTTACCAAAAAAATTAATTTGTGCCTGTGATGACAAGTTAGAGCAAGAGGCCACTTATGAATAAATCTTTCAAAGTTGCAGTCTTGATGGGGGGTGAATCAAGGGAACGAGAAATTTCATTAAGATCTGGTAAAGCCGTTCTAGATTCGTTACTAGAAAATAAAATAGATGCCATTTCTTTTGATCCTAAAAGAAAATCTTTGTTTGAACTAACACAACATAAAGTGGATTTAGCTTTCGTCGCATTACATGGAAAGTTTGGGGAAGATGGCACTGCTCAGGCAATCCTTGAGTTTTTAAAAATTCCCTATACCGGTTCTGGGGTAGCTTCTTCAGCATTAGCGATGGATAAAATCTTAACAAAAAGGGTTTGGAAAACGTTAAATATTGAAACGCCTGCTTTTCGCCCAGTTGATAGTCAAGAAAATCACGAAGTGTTAGATTTATCCTTTGATTATCCTGTTATTGTAAAACCCAATGATGAGGGCTCCTCATTAGGTGTAATCAAGGTAAACGATAAAAAGACAATCAATACAGCTCTAAAAGAAACTTTTAAACTTTGTGACAAAGCTTTAATAGAGAAATTTGTCATTGGTAGAGAGTTTACTTGTACATTATTGAAAGACCCTGATAGCCAAGTTGTAAATGCACTTCCTATAATAGAAATTAAAGCCCCGAATGGGGAGTATAATTATCATAATAAGTATTTAGGTAAGAAAACCAAATATATCTGTCCAGCCCAAATTCCTGAGAGGATTGAAGATCTAATAAAAACTAAATCACTAGAGGCCTTTAGCGCACTGGGTTGTGAGGGATGGGGAAGAGTTGACTTGATGTGGGATGAAATCAACTCTCCCCAATTAATAGAGCTCAATACTGTTCCAGGTATGACCACCCAATCATTAGTTCCAATGTCATCAGCAGCTGCCGGTATTTGTTTTGATGACCTTGTTGTAAGAATTTTAAAGACAGCATCTCTTGGAAAAAAGGGGGCAAAAGATGATTGATTTTCTAAAGGACATTTTTTTTAGATTTTGGAATTGTCCGAAATCAATGGATTCATTAACCAGGATTATCTTATTCATACCGATTTTATCTTTGATTATTTTTTTATTACCTTGGTTTTTTTCACAACCAAGTTTCTATCTAAAATATATCGTTGTTGACATTAGAAGTAATGATATTAAGCATGTACAACCCAACGAATTAAAAAAAATTGTAATTAATCAATTAAACGGTACAGCCTTAACTTCTGATTTGGTATCAATATATAACTCTGTTATTTCTCACCCTTGGATCAAGGAAGCAACAGTTAGAAGGATTTGGCCTAATAAAATATTAATTAGTTTAGTCGAACATAATATTGTTGGAGTTTGGTCTGATGGTCGTTTTATCAGCCAAGCAGGTAAGTTATTAAAGTTTGATAAATTTGAAAGCGATACTATTGCGAGGGAAAAAAAGTGCTATCTCATTCAACTAGATGGACCTCCCGGTAGCGAGTTAACTGTTTTAAATAAAGCTCGTGAGATTTCAGAGCGTGCAAACTCAGTCGGTCTTGTAGCTACGGGGTTTCAATTATCTGCCCAATACGACTGGAGAGTTTATTTTTCCAACGGCATGAAAATGGAGCTTGGTGGTGAAAACTTAGCTACTCCACTCGATAAAAGATTAGATAATTTTTTCAACTCAGTCGGTTGGTTTTACGAAAATAAAAATAGTGATTTGGTTTCAGTAGATCTTCGATATGCACAAGGTTTTGCATTTCAAGAGAGAAAGTCTCCAAAGTTAAAGAAAATTACATCGACCAAAAAAAAATCCAATCTGAAAAGTTGTATACAAAAAAATTACAGTAATAAGGCTATTTCGTGAAAAAGGATTCTAACAACATAGTTGTCGGTTTAGATATAGGAACCTCTAAAATAGTTGCAGTTGTTGCTAACTCTAATGAAGAAAATGAATTGAATGTTATTGGAATTGGGCAAGCGGAATCAAAGGGTTTAAAAAAGGGGGTAGTTATAAATATTGATTCCACAGTTAATTCTATAAGAACTGCAATAGAGGAGGCTGAGTTGATGTCGGATTACAAAATAGAAACAGTATTCACAGGTATTGCAGGAAGTCATATAAGAAGTTTTAACTCAACAGGAATGGTAGCAATAAGAAACTCTGAGGTATCTCAAAGTGATGTTGATAGAGTAATAGAAACTGCAACTGCTATAAACATTCCATCTGACCAGCAAATTCTCCACGTTCTTCCCCAAGAATTCATAATTGATGGCCAAGAAGATATTAGAGAACCTATTGGAATGAGTGGACGAAGGCTGGAAGTTAGAACACATATAGTAACGGGTGCGGTAAGTGCAGCACAAAATATTATTAAATGCATTAAAAGATGTGGAATTGGTGTCAGTGATTTGGTTCTTCAACCTTTAGCATCCAGTAATTCAATTTTGACAGAGGACGAAAAGAATTTGGGAACACTTCTAATAGATATTGGTGGAGGAACAACTGATATCGCAATTTTCTCCGGAGGAGCAATTAGACATACAGCTGTAATTCCAATTGCCGGAGATCAAATAACAAGTGATATTGCTATGGCATTACGAACTTCAACAAATGAAGCAGAGGCTATTAAATTAACCCATGGTGTTTGTAAGCAATCTTTAGTTAAAATTAGGACTGAATTTGAAGTTACAGGTTTGGGGGATCGACCTTCGAGGACATTGTCAAAAAATGCTTTAGCTGCAGTAATTGAACCGAGAGTTGAAGAATTATTCTCTTTGGTTGGTCAGGTTACCAGAGAAAGTGGCTTTGATGAACTAATTTCTTCTGGAGTGGTTCTTACCGGAGGATCTTCACTTTTAGCCGGTATGGTTGAATTAGCCGAAGACATTTTTTTTAGACAAGTAAGAGTCGCAAATCCAAAATACACTGGAAATCTTTCTGATGTCATTACAAACCCACGATATTCCACAGTCATGGGTTTAATTATTGAGGCAAACAAAGATTTTTCTAGAGTTGAACAGGATCTTTCAAATAGCAGTTCATTGTTAGAGACAATAAAAAAAATGAAATCGTGGTTTGTTGGTAATTTTTAAAATGACTTAAAGGAGAAATCAAAATGTCATTCGAAATACTAGAAGCAAAATGTTCCGGAACTCTAATTAAAGTTATAGGTGTAGGGGGTGCAGGAGGGAATGCAGTTGCACAGATGATTGAGAGGAGTGTCAAAGGGGTGGAGTTCATATGTGCCAATACTGATGCTCAATCTTTAAGTAAGTCTCCGGCTAATATGAAACTCCAGTTGGGAGAGTCAGGATTGGGAGCTGGTGCTCAGCCTGAAAAGGGAAAAGCATCAGCGGAAGCGGAGAGGGATAGAATAGCAGAGGCATTAAAAGGAGCTCACATGGTATTTATAACGGCTGGAATGGGAGGTGGAACTGGAACAGGAGCCGCTCCCGTTGTAGCTGAAATCGCGAAAGAATTAGGTGCATTAACGGTTGCAGTAGTTACTAAACCATTCTCGTTTGAGGGAAGAAGAAGAAGTCAAGTTGCAGAGGAGGGAATAAAATGTCTTGAGGAAACCGTTGACTCACTAATAGTAATACTGAACGAGAAACTTGAGCAAGTTCTTGGCGATGATATTACACAAATTGATGCATTTAATGCAGCAGATAATGTTCTCTATAATGCTGTTGCTGGAATTGCAGAAATTATAAATGTAGAGGGTTTTGTTAATGTGGATTTTGAAGATGTTAAAACTGTTATGAGTGCACAAGGTAAAGCTATGATGGGGACAGCTACAAGAGAGGGGGAAAATAGAGCTAAAGAGGCTGCAGAGAACGCTGTTCAAAGTCCATTACTAGAGGGAGTAGACCTAAGTGGTGCAAGAGGAATCCTTGTAAATATATCTGCTAGTAGATCTTTAAAACTTAGTGAGACTAAAATAGCAATGGAATCAATAAGATCCTTCGCAGCAGAGGACGCCAAAATTATATTCGGAACTGTTTTTGATGACAATCTAGGAGACGAACTTCGCGTCACTGTAGTTGCTACTGGTTTAGGTCGCCAGACAGAACTTCATTCCGTGCCCCTTGAGACGGAGATATTGGCTACTGGAACTGATGGTATGAATCAAACGCACGATTCTACCTCTACTGATGCTTCTTCAGAAGACCCAGATGTTTGGAGGGACCCTAAAAATGATGCCGACTTGAGAAAGGATGCTATAAAGAAAATTACTGCACTTGAGGAGGAAGGTGTTGAGACTTTTGACATACCAGCATTTCTAAGAAAGCAAGCAGACTAATGCAGCAAAAAAATTTTATGTTTGATGAAGGTGAAAAAAATGACTATCAAAAAAGATGAAGTTTTACCAGATGCAACACTTTATGAGTATGCAAATCAAAAAATTAATTCATTTAAATTATCCAAAGTTATGGTTAATAAAAAGATAGTAATTTTCGGATTGCCCGGAGCATTTACACCAACCTGTTCTGAAAAGCATTTACCAGGCTTTGTAACAAACGCTGCGAAATTTTATGAGAAAGGAATTCAAGAGCTATGGTGCTTGTCTATTAATGATCCTTTTGTGATGTACGCTTGGGGTCTAGTTGGAAAAAGTTTAGAGACCATAAATATGGTTTCTGATGGTAATGCTGAACTTACCAAAAAATTAGGTCTTGAAACAGATTTAAGTTTTATTGGAATGGGCTTGAGATCTATGAGGTATGCAATGGTAGTTGAAGACCAAAAAGTCAAATCCATTTTTGTAGAAGATGACGCAGGAAAATTGGAAAAGTCAGATGCACTATCAGTTTTAGAAAGTTTATAATCAAAGTGCTTAGACAGAGAACCATATTAAGAGAGGTAAATGCTGCTGGTATTGGTTTGCACAGTGGAGAATTAATTTGGATAACTATTAAGCCTTCGGGTGTAGGAAGTGGTGTAGTTTTCAGAAGAAAAGACTTGACTCCTTTCAAGGACATAAGTGTTAGTTCGGCCAGAGTGATAAATACAAATTTGGCATCCACTATTGATGAAAAGGGTGTCAGTATTTCAACTGTTGAACATCTTATGGCCGCTTTGTCGGGTCTTGGTATAGATAATGTTTTAATTGAGATAACTGGACCAGAAGTACCTATCATGGATGGAAGTGCATCTAGCTTTGTTTACTTATTGAAGTCTGCTGGTATAAGAGAGCAAGAAGAATCAAAAAAATTTGTAGAAATTATTAATACTGTTACTGTTAAAGACGGAGAAAAGTGGGCAAAATTGGAGCCGTTTTTCGGATTCAGGCTAAATTTTATAATCGATTTCTCACATCCTGCTGTTAACGAAACTGGACAAAATGCCTCAATAGATTTTGAGACAACTTCATTTTCGGAAGAGATCGCGCGTGCAAGGACATTTGGTTTTGTAAATGATGTGGATGCTTTGAGAAAAAAAGGTTTGGCGTTGGGTGGGGGATTGGATAATGCCATAGTTTTAGACGACTTTAAAATATTAAATAAAGGAGGTTTAAGGCAACCCAACGAGTTTGTAATGCATAAAGCTCTTGACGCGATAGGAGATTTGTATTTATTAGGCCAACCAATTTTAGGAACATACTCGGCTTTTAAATCTGGTCATGCTTTGAACAATAAACTAATTCGTGAAATTAAAAACCAGAAAAATTCTTCGCAAACAAGAAGTTTCGAAAGTATATCCGACGCTCCACTTGCTTGGTCAAAGCAGTGGTCATGGAGTTAAACATTAATTTAAACTTTAATATTATCTAGATTTTAACGTAACTAACTGACGGCTTTAAACTATTAACCCTTAGCCCCTGATTATTTAAATCACGTAATATTAAGGGTGCAATTAGTTTGAATCTTGTTACAGCTGAACTTGAGTTCATCCTAACTGTCAAAACTACCTCATCTGTCTTAATTTTTTTTATGGTATTTTTTGATTGATTTTCTGTAATTCGTATAATGGAGTCCTTAATCCCTTTAGTTTTTTGATAAGGTAATTTTGATAATACTTCACCAAACACCTGCATCCATTGATTATTATCTGAGATACTTTTTTTTATTTCGGTCAACCCAGACACTTTTTTTTCCGCATGCAAAATATCTTTTATAGTTCTAAAATTTTTCTTCATTTCATCATGCTAACCTATAAACTATGGTTTTAAATATTGTAAAAAAAATCTTCGGTAGTCGTAATGATCGGCTGCTTAAAAATTATTCTTCCAGAGTCAGGGTAGTTAATGCATTAGAGCTAGAGCTCAAAACTTTAAAAGACTCTGATTTTCCAAGCAAAACACTTGAATTTAAGGAACGTTACAAAAAGGGAGAGTCCCTTCTAAATCTCCAACCAGAAGCTTTCGCAGTTTGCAGAGAAGCAGCAAAAAGAGCTTTAGGAATGAGGCATTTTGATGTGCAATTGATTGGCGGAATGGTTCTGTTTGATGGAAAAATTGCTGAAATGAGAACTGGTGAAGGAAAAACTTTGGTAGCAACGTTGCCTGCTTACCTTGCTTCTATTTCTGATAGAGGTGTACACATTGTGACTGTTAATGATTATTTGGCAAGTAGAGACTCTGCTTGGATGGGAAAAATATACGAATTTTTGGGTTTAGATGTTGGGGTAACACTCTCTGGAATGGATCAAAGTGAAAAAAAGGCAGCATATGAGGCTGACATCACTTATGGAACAAATAATGAGTTCGGTTTCGACTATCTTAGAGACAATATGGCGACCGATATTGAGGGTAGAGTTCAAAGGAAAACTTTTTTTGCAATTGTCGACGAAGTTGACTCAATTTTAGTCGATGAGGCACGGACACCACTAATAATATCGGGTCAGGCTGACGATCAAATTGATTTATATAATAAATTAAATTCAGTACCTGAAAAGTTGCAAAGACAACAAGAGGAAGAGTCTGAAGGTGATTATTTTGTTGATGAGAAAGCAAAACAAATCACTTTATCGGATACGGGTTTTGAAAATTCTGAGGAAATTCTCAAAGAAGAAGGACTGCTTAATACAAAAGAAAGTTTATATGATCCATCAAATATAGGTTTACTTCATCATTTAAATGCAGCGCTTCGAGCTCAAGTACTTTTTGAAAAAGACCAACATTACGTTGTCCAAAACGATAAAGTTGTAATCGTTGACGAGTTTACTGGTAGACTTATGCCTGGCCGAAGGTGGTCTGAGGGATTACATCAAGCGATTGAAGCCAAAGAGCGTGTGACTGTAGAACCAGAAAACCAAACACTTGCATCCATTACATTTCAAAATTACTTCAGACTCTACAGCAAGTTGTCAGGCATGACAGGAACAGCTGATACTGAAGCCTACGAATTTCAGCAAATTTATGGTTTAGAAACTGTCATAGTTCCAACTCATACCCCAATGGTAAGAATTGATAATCAAGACTTAATATACAGAACAATCGAGGAAAAAGTTGAAGCCATTATTTCGGATATAATTTCAAGAAATAAAAAAAACCAACCGATTCTTGTTGGAACAACCTCAATTGAGAGTTCTGAACACCTTTCAAATTGTCTCAAAAAAGCCGGACTGGACCATCAGGTATTAAATGCAAAACAGCATGAAAAAGAAGCCGAAATAATTGCTCAAGCTGGTCGTCCGGGAATGATAACCATCGCTACCAATATGGCAGGAAGAGGAACAGACATAGTTCTCGGTGGAAGTTTTGAGTCCCTGGTTTCAAAAGTAAAACAGAATGAAAAGCTTAATGAAGTAGATGTCGAAACTCAAATTAATAAGATAAAGCAAGATTGGAAAGTATTGCATGATGAGGTTATTAACTCGGGTGGCCTGCATATAATTGGAACCGAGAGACATGAGTCTCGAAGAATTGACAATCAGCTTCGGGGTAGAGCAGGAAGACAAGGTGACCCAGGTTCCTCAAGATTTTATTTGGCAATGGAAGACCCTTTATTAAGAATCTTTGCTGGAGAGAAGATGAAAGCAATTATGGATAGGTTAGGTGTTCCAAGAGGTGAAGCAATTGAGGCTGGAATGGTAACGCGATCTATCGAAAGTGCTCAACGTAAGGTTGAAAATAGAAACTTTGATGTTAGAAAACAATTACTTGAGTACGATAATGTATCTAATGAACAGCGAAAAATCTTATACTCTCAACGAAATGAAATTTTAGAGTCTGAGTCTGTAACTTCTCTAGTTAGCAGATTAAGAGAGGGAACACTAGAAAGTGTATTTAGAGCGCACGTACCTGTGGAAAGCATTGAGGAACAATGGGATTTAAAAAAATTAGATGAAATTATTTTGAGTGAGTTTTCACTCGAAGTTGATTTGACTAATGAGATCGAGAAATTGGACGAGTTAGATGATCAAAAACTTTTGAAAACAGTTTTTGAAAAGGCAGAAAATAATTATATTAATAAAGTTAATCTAGTTGGCCCAAAATTATTTAATTCATTTGAGCGCTCTGTCCTACTTCAAACACTCGACTTAGGATGGAGAGAACATCTATCAGCTTTAGATCACTTGAGGCAAGGAATTCATTTAAGAGGTTACGCTCAAAAAGATCCAAAACAAGAATACAAAAAAGAATCATTCTCGCTATTTGAAACTTACTTAGAAAAGGTAAGGGATGACGTTACCAAAACTCTGATGACGATTCAAATTGATAGCACTGATGAAGTTGAGAATGAGATTGATGAAAATCAACAGTATATTATTGAAAATAAAAATTTAAAATATTCAAAAAAAGATGAAAATCAAAGTAACAACTTAGCTAAAAAAGAAAATGAAGTAATAGGCATGAATTTAAAACCTGATTCCAATCAAGATTCATCAACTTACAGAAGAGCTGTACCAAAAGTTGGTCGCAACGAAACTTGTCCTTGTGGTTCAGGAAAAAAATATAAAATTTGCCATGGAAAAATAACTTAACTGATTTATGCAAATTAGTGATTCAAAATTTATAAAACTAAAGTCAATAAAAGGTGTTTTGTTATCAGTAATATCCTGTGGTATTAAAAAATCAAATAAAAATGATGTGGTTCTAGTTTTTTTTGATATTCCAACCAACATAGTTGGGTGTTTTACCAGAAATGGTTTTGCTGCCGCACCTGTAACAATTTGCAAAGAAAGTATTAAAGGATTTTTAAACTCATCCCCGGCAGCTCTTTTAATCAACAGTGGATGCGCTAATGCAGGAACAGGTAAACAAGGTATAAATGACTGCTATGAAGTGCTTAATTTATTAGGCTCTGAGTTGAATTTAGATCCAAAAAAAATTCTTCCCTTTTCTACAGGACCAATAATGGAAAGGCTTCCAGTTGAAAAGATTAAGTGTAAAATAAAGTCGCTTGTTTCAAACCTTGGAAAATCAAATTGGTATGATGCTGCCACAGCTATAATGACCACCGATACATTACCCAAAGGTAATTCTAAAAATATAGAAATTCAAGGAAAAAAAGTAACCATTACGGGTATTGCGAAAGGCTCTGGAATGATATGTCCAGATATGGCAACTATGCTTGCATTTTTGGTAACGGATATAGAAATAAGTAATGAAGATTTACAAGGGCTAGTAAGTCACGCAACACAACAATTTTTTAATTGTATCTCAGTTGACGGTGATACATCCACAAATGACTCAATAATTGCAGCTTCAAATGGAGCCAGTAAAGTTGTAATCAATTCAGCTGAAAAAAAATATGAGAAGGATTGGAGGAACTTTCAAAATGCTTTTTTAGAATTATGTGAAGAATTAGCAAAATCTATAGTTTTTGATGGAGAAGGAGCTACTAAATTTATCACCATAGAAACTATTAATGTAAAATCCTTCGAAGAAACAAAAATGGTTGGATTAGCAATTGCAAATTCTCCACTAGTTAAAACAGCTTTTTATGCTAATGATCCGAACTTGGGTAGAATACTTGCAGCTATCGGAAATGCTGGTCTGGTTGATTTTGATATTGAAAATCTGAGCCTAAAAATAAATGATTATGTTGTTTTTGAAAAAGGTGAATTAAAACCAGACTATGATGAAGAGGCTGCTAAACAAGAAATTCTAAAAAAAGAGATACTAATTCAGGTCATTCTCAACAGGGGTTCTGTTTCTGGACGTTTTTTTACTTGCGATTTATCTCATGACTATATTTCAATCAATTCAGATTATCGGACTTGACTAGAAATTGCACAAGGATAAGTAAAAGGGAATATTTTGACTTATAGTTTGCAGATGTAAGGTCTTGTCGAGTTGTCTAAACCTAACAGCAATTAAGTGTTTATTAGCACTTATTTCTGAAACCACTTCAGGTTTTTTTTCGACTATTATTCTTATCAATAAAACTTGCCTACCCTCAAGAGCAAACTCATAAAGACCTTTTTTGGCAGTCAAATTAAGGGGTTGACTACCTTCTCTTAAAAGTCGTAAAGCCAAATCTATAGAGTCTAGTAAGGGTGTTAGTGGAGCAAGCCAGGATGATATGTTAGAAGCTCTTTGATGAGCTGGGCGTTTGAGCCACGTGTAAAAAGAGGGAATATCAAATTGGCAAGTACCTCCTGGAACACCTGATCTACCCCGCAATATAGAAAGCCACTCAAATTCAGGAATATGTGGACCAAGCCTAATAGGTACTGCTGATAACGAAGAATGAGACTTAGCTATTTCTTTCACGAGAATGGATAGTTGTTCTTCAGAAACACCTGGCTGACCTGAATACCTAATGAGTTGAAGTCGTTGCCTATCGAGCTCTTGTAATAATTCATTTTTGATGTCGGCGCGATTACCTAAAAGATCATAAAGTTCAAAGAGAGTCCATAGGGCTGATTGATGACTTTCAGCTTGATTTACATGTGCTAATTCATGCATTCGATTACCAAGATGTTCGATTCTCAGCATCGATCTCATTCTCTCTGTGCAAGGAAACTCGTAAACTAGCTTATTGGAAACATCTATTGTCTCAATACTGGTATCTTCTTCCGATGTTGGATTAGGTTGATCTTTGATTTCTACTCCATTCAAATATTAAAAATAACAATCCTACCGTATTATATAAAAAAACTATAAATTATTGAGAACTTAAAGTTTCCCAATGATACCGCTGAATTTTAAATGTTGTCTAATAAATAACTGTGAATTTTTGTTATTTGAGGTTTTAGCTGGTTAACGCCACCATCATTATTGATTATTATATCGGCAGCTTTTAATCTGGTTGATCTCGATACCTGATTTGATTTGATTTGATTAAAAGTATCAAAATCCAATTTACTTCTGTTGATCGCTCTGAGTTTTTGCGTGCTTTCACAACAATCGACCACAATTAACTTCCAAATACTACTCCTTAAGTTTTTATTTTTTTCTAACCAAAGAGGTATTACATGCACGACATAAGGACTTTCAGCATTGTTAGTTTCATGTTTTAAATCTTGGGTAATCATCGGGTGCAAAATTTCCTCTAATTTTAACTTTTGTTTCATATTTGAAAAAATTTCAAATCGCATTTTTTTTCTGTTTAAACTTCCATCAGAACGGAAAAAACTCGGATCAAATTCTTTTTTAAGAATCTCAATGGCTCTACCATCTTTATCAGTCAATTTTCTTGCTAGCAAATCTGTATCAATTACCTTTATATTATAAAACTCAAAAATTTTAGATGCTGTTGTTTTTCCTGATCCAATCCCTCCTGTTAAAACAACAATTTTAACCATAGTTTTTATTAGTAAAATCTAAAATATTTTTAAAAGCTGAGGAGTTCCCATAAAAATACTCATTAAAGATAGTATTGGACCAAAAGGGAGTTTTTTATTCAAGTTCCAATTATGAATAAAAGCCCCATAGATAAAAATTGCAATCATTGCTAAGCTAGAAATCAAAACAACCAATAGTAAAATTTCCCACCCCAACCAGAATCCCAGTACAGTGATTAAAAATACATCACCTCTTCCAATTACAGCCCAATTACCTTTATATTTTTTTCCTGAAGTAATCTTCTTAATCGAAATAAAAAAAAAATTGTCAACATAATAAAAATAAATCCGAAAAAAGCAGAAGTCAAGCTTTGAACTACGCTCAGGCTTTCATTGAAAACAGAATATAAAATTCCAACAACACCCAAAGTAATCGTAAGTCTATCAGGTAGTAAATTAGTTTCAAGGTCGATTTTAGCTAATGCAATTAGCACAGATATCCAAACACATACTACTATGCATTTAAAAAATTCTTTTTGGAAAATAATTTCATCAGTAAAACTTAAAATATTGACTGAATGAATTTTTGAACAATATATCATAAACAATATATTTAAAAAAACCCATTTTACTTTAAAGGATGTACAGTCAATCGCAATCTTTTCGTTTGTCCATTTTGAAATCTCTTGCTTGGCAAAATTCAAAAAAATTTTATGGAATAATGTACCCAGCAACAAATAAAATGAAGAGATAAAAAGAAAATCACTGTTAAACATTATCTATATGGTATTTGTAGTGTTTATTAATTAAT
>MDTB01074997.1_pt1 | contig 30088 bp, 28 predicted proteins | sample 811161 | NCBI WGS metagenome assembly MDTB01 (sample SAMN05326650, study PRJNA326480) | marine metagenome | isolation source: seawater | place: Mediterranean Sea | collected 2009 | reverse complement strand
CTAAACCTTTCCGATAGTCTTGCCATTGGCTTAAACACGGGTGCCGGTGGTCGATGGCAGTTTAAGCAGTTAGATATCCCCAAGACAATCGAACTAGCCCAGAAGCTCTATCAGGAGACTAAGGCGAATATCCTTCTTTTCGGCGGACCTGCAGAGAGCGAGCGAAATAAGCTGATTATCGAACAAGCTCAATGTCCAATTATTGATACCGGGACCAAGAACAGTATCCAGGAGTTTGCCGCGCTGATTGGGCTGTGCGATATCTTGATCACGAGTGACTCACTCGCTTTTCATATTGCATCCGCGGCTAGTATCCCAACGGTCGTGTTCTTTGGACCCACCAGTTCGGCAGAAATTCGTCTTTTTTCACGGGGGCAAAAGATCGTCGCACCTATCTCCTGCGTTGTTTGCTACAAGCAGAGATGCGAAATCTGGCCAAGTTGCATGGACCAAATATCTATTGATGAGATTACCCAGGCGGTACTAGCGATTCTCGTTGACTGTAAAGTTTCTATTTCTACCGTATGAATCTATAGTAATTCATAGCCGCCGCCTCCATGTCATCGCTACCCAATCTTTTCCTCGTCGGCGCAGCAAAAGCGGGGACCACTTCGATTCACGCACTCCTAGACGCTCACCCAAGTGTTTTCATGAGCCCTGTCAAGGAGACCAATTTTTTTTCTAGGGACGATCTGCGGCCAGAACTATATTCCGACCTGTATAAGAACTCTATCGACTTCAATACCCAAGCTTTTCGCAGCCGCCCGACTTCGCCCTTACATATTGCTGATATTCGGTCTCTTGAAGAGTATGAACGTCTCTTCAGTGATGTTGACTTGGAGACCATCGTTGGAGAATGCAGTAACTCCTATCTATTCTGTCCATCCGCAGCCGAGACAATTGCAGCCTATAACCCTAATGCAAAGATTCTGATTATTCTTCGAAATCCTGTAGAACGGGCATGGTCTCATTATTTGATGAACATCAAACTTGGTTACAGTGTTTTACCGAACTTTACCGAGGAGATTCGACGAGACATGGCGACCACTCCTGCAGGATGGGGAATTACATCCAATTACTTTGGTCTAGGACTATACGCCGCGCAAGTTGCGCGCTTCTACACCCACTTTAAAAAACATCAGATTAAAATAATTTTATTCGAAGACGTAATCGACCCGGCCCAGCGCGTACTAGATGATTTATGGGCATTTCTGGAGATCGTGCCTGTAGAACTTTCTACCCAGAACTTTCGAAAGAACGTTGCAGGCGTTCCTCGATTTCCTCGACTAAATCGCATCATTCGCAACTCAACAATAATCCGACGCGCTCATCAAATTGCGCCCGCCAATCTGAAACGCCTCGGCGAGCTACTTGTACTTAGCCGTAGCTCAATGCCACAACTTTCTAGACAGGATCGACTTGCATTACTAGAAATGTACAAGCCGGATATCGAAGAACTTGAATCGCTTATTAAAAGGAAATTGAGCCGTTGGCTCAACTGAAATAGGAGTCTATCGATTTCACGATGTTTCTCCAGAATCATAAAACGCTAACTGTCTTTGGAACATATTCGGACCCCAGCATCAACGGTGCGAAACCGCTTGTCATACTCAAGATATCGCTTAAACACCAATTCCTCCCGTGGATCAAAAGGACCCTGAGGACCTTTTTCCGGATTCAACACCACTGATCTAACGCAGCCATCACTCCAGACCAAACTCAGAAGAGAATTATTCCAACTCCACCTATGATGACGGAGGTCACGCTGTGGATCCGCAAGCGCTGTCTCTTCGATCGGGATGAATATCTCTGTCGAGTTCGCAAGCTTCGCGAATTCAACACGAACTTCATTCCAATGACGAAGATCATATAAATTAAATCCAATCATAGTCACAAACATTATCGCAAAACTAACCAGCCCGGTAGACGTTATCGTAGCTCGTAGGAAACCGATTACCGCACAACCAATGATTAGCCCAGGGATAACGATCCCAACAAGAGTCCGACTGCTGAAAGATAGATAAGCTGTTACCGCATACTCCGGGTGTGCGATTCTTGCTAAGACATACACAACAATTGGCACCAATGCAATAACAAAAACAAGGTCTTTCAATACCAACCATCTGTCCGTAATTAGCCAACCCAAGAAAAACAACGAAAGAAAACCACTTGTTGCGATCGCCTCCCAATTTCTCTGATTCACAAGAATCGAATCCAGGAACGCGCCTCGATTTGTCGGTGATCGGGGGTCCACTATATAGATTACTGAGATATATGCAGCTACCGCAAGAAGAATAAGTGCGACCGCGCCGATAACGTATTCCAGGCGAAGTCTGAATTTGACCATCCGCACCATCAATACTAAAGACATTATTAGAGCGTTAACTACAGCTGTCTCATACATTCTCGAGTAGACGAAAATAAGCGCCCAAAGTAGGATGCCCTCTCTGATGGAAAGCGGCCTATTTTTAATAAGTAACAACATTATTGGCCAAGTCATCAGTGCAAGAACATGATGATCAGCGATCAAATCGTAGTCTGAAAGCAGATTGAAACCAATAAAACTTGCTAAGGGAAAAAATAGATATACGCGATCTTCTTCATTTGTGATCCACCAACAAAGACAAAAAGAAAGTACGTATGGAAAAAATATCCCCGCGCCGAATATCTTTGTGAGGTAATCGATGCTGGTCATGCCTAGCCAAACGCACAAAACCAACGGCCACTCTGTTAGATACTCGGTGTACCGCCGCGACCACGCGATGTTTGCGAAACCGGTATTTTCAAGAACGTGGAAAAAGTAGTTAACACCATCAAGTGATAAATGTTTGTCCACCACGATTTTGACTAGAAACGAAAAAGCACCGAGGAAAATAAGCCCACAGATGGTGAAGAGAATGCGGTCTTTAGAAACCCTTGGGCATGCTACTGACCTCGAAAGCATCAAGTATCTCCTGGCTCAGAATTTATCTGTTCTCTAGGTGAAGACCGTCGTGGACCATGCACGGATGAGTCCGCACGCTTGATATTCCTAATCAGGTAGCTTGGTCTGCGTTTGGCCTCGTCATAGATTCGAGCGATGTACTCTCCTATCACTCCCAAGAAAAGAATCTGTACCGCTCCAAAACCAAGGACTGAGAGCAAAATTAGTTGCGTTCCCGGAATATTTCTAAATACCCAGAACTCTATTCCGGTCCATCGAACCCAAATTACTACAATTCCGATGACAAAAAAAAGAATAGAGAAAAATAACCCGAAAACAGTAAACAATCGAATCGGAAAGTATGTATTGGAGAAAATTGCATTTAGACCATCCTTAATTAGCCTACGAAGCGATTGCTTTGGAGACCCCGCAGCTCGTGGAGCTCGATCATATGGGACGGTTATGCTTCTAAAGCCAATCAGTGCACGCAAATTCGGATAACTTTTATTTCGCTCTCGCATTCCTCGCAAAGCATCAGCCGCCGTCCGATCCAACAGTGAAAACATTCCTGACTGGTTTTGCGTTGGCGCATCTACTACCATTGATAGCACTTTATAGTAGGCGCTCGTCAAAAACCGTAGCAGCGGCTTCTGGATACGTGATCTTTTTGTGGTCGAAACCACTTCATAGCCTTCCCTCCATTTTCCAAGAAGTTGGCTGACAAATTCTGGGGGATCCTCTAGGTCTCCGTCCATCAAGATGACCGCATCTCCTGATGCAACATCAATACCTGCATTGAATGCATTTTGGTGTCCCCAATTTCGGGACAACTCCACGACGACAACCCGCGTATCTTCCTCTTGCCATGCCCAAAGTCTTTGACGTGTTCCATCCGAACTTCCATCATCAACTATGATGATCTCAAAATCCTCCGGCTCACGCGCGAGAGCCATGGTCACTCTTTCTGCGAGAGAAACGACTAATTCCTCTTCATTAAAAAGAGGAATTACTAAGCTTACTTTCTCGATTTCGTCCACAGTTTTATCAATACCTCAAGTCCAATCGACAAATCAACCTGTGAGATTATTCACTCATGTAAATCTGCCGAACGCAAATCCGTTAGCATGTAATTCACCATATCGAACTCCCTCACTACCGTTCAGAACCAGTTTCTATATTGAAAAATGAGGCTACCCCCACCTTTACTCAACTCATTTATTGACATCATCCATCTGAATTTTAAGGCACTGCTCACCACTGTTTTCTTTTTGTTGACCACCAGCGTCGGACTAGTCGGTCCAAAGAACGCGTCGCCCGTACCATGTCCGCTTGCCCCTTCATAGAACGACCTGCTGAAATACTGAAACGTCCTAACCTAAACCGCGCTAACTCATCGTTGGCATCACTCACGGAAAACAAACGTTCATCACAGCCAAAGCCAAAGCTAAAGCCCGCGTCTTTACAAAGGCGCAAATACTTCGGCGACCAGTCACCATTTGGAAAGGCAAAACTTGTAGCGCTTAGTCCCAACGTCTTCTGTAAATACCGTCGGGATAAATCTAGCTCTTCTTCAAACTGCGAGCTCGAAAGATTGGTTGCTATCGCGTGCCGATGCGTATGATTCCCAATCGTCACTAATGCATGCTCCGAGATATTTTTTAACTCTACAGGACTTAGTGGGCGATCCAAATCTCCTGTCGGTATCCACGATTCCGCACCCCATTTTTCGGAAATTTTATTTTCGATTGTCTTGGGATCAAGGGTCTTAAAGTGTGTGATCTGGCTGGAAATTTTTGCCGCTGACGAACCTCTCTTTATCTCTTGTGAGTAAACCGCATCCCACCAAAACTTCTTATTGAGAGCAACGTTTTCAGTAGTAACAAAAATATGGACGGGAATGCTTAACTCCTCTAGGAGTGGAAGAAGTCTCAGATTATTAAAATACCCATCATCAAAAGTCACATAGGCGTATAACCCTCTTCGAGGGTTGATAGATTCAAGGTCATTGAAAGCAACAAACTGATAGCCATTATCGAGGAGTCGTTGAAAGAACGATCGATATTGCTCGAGAGTGAGTGCCTGGTGCGGCAGGATTGCGCTACTCTTCCTCTCCGACTCATCCACAAGCACAGTATGGAACACCAAGCCTCGGATACCTGCAGGCTCCAATCCTAGATTTAATGCGCTAAAGAGGTGTACTCGATCAAGAGTCTCTAAGGACTGCGCCAAAAGCGCTTTTATGTCGGACACAACTTGCCTCTGCCTATTTGAATGACGCTTGGATTATGCAACCAACTTATCCGGCAGTGCCATATCCAGATCGCTATCAATCATCTGTAGATTTGGAGGCTGCCTAGAGACTCTCTCCACCAACGCCTTGTCCTCAGAATAAAAGAAGGGGGTCATTGGGGTAGAAAAAAAAAGATATCTCCGGGCTAAATCTTTTATGTCCTGATCTCCTGTCAAGATTACGATTCGACTCACCTTCTCACAAATTGCCCAGCTTAATAGGTATCCAAAAATACTCGAAGACGCATTCTCTCCGAAAGAAAGAACGTGCAGTTCTTTACGGTTTTTATTATGAAAGACTCGACTTATCGCACTTTCCCTTCCCACGCTATGCAAAAGTATGCGACCTCCGAGTTCACTGTGTTTAAGTCTCCATTCAACGAGCTCTTCGTCCCAGATTCGGCGGCCTACGCCAAAACCCAAAAGTTCCTTAGCTGTATAGTTGTCAATCCCAACAGTCTGTCTTGTTACTTTTCCTTTCTGTAAAAAACTAACCGTGCTTGATCTAATTAGATTTAATGGAGCATCGATAACCGACGAGGTTAACCTTCGCAGGCTTAATGATTCCACTGGACAGAAATGATTGAATTGGATTATTGAAGAAAGTCGGACCGTTCCAGGCACTTCGCGCCAACCATATTTACGAAAGATCGGCAAAGAAAACTTGCTTACGGCTACAGCCATCATTAATGGGCTAGCCTGCATAACTCGACGAATAAGAGCGCTACCCAATCCCGATCCCCGTGCTTCTGGTAAAACAAAAAAATCTACAAACCACGACGCAGGCACTTTATCAGCACGTTCATTGAGAACACTTGGGATCGTACCGACGTGTCCCAGTATTTGGCCCGACGGAGCGACGGCCAAGAGAGGCCAAAAAGATAAGTTAACCCCGCTCGGACCGCCGTAATGCCAAGCCCAATTATTGGCCAAATATGCTGCCCTTTGAGGAAACGCATGCTGGTAAAAAATCCGAAGTTGCTCCTCTGACACCTCTTTGGCGCTAACAAAATCTACATCTCGATAGTTTGCGAATGACACCTTAGCAAGTTTTCGGTTGTCCTCGGCCTACGAGGTATATAGATACGTATATAGACACATTAAGCACTCGAAACACCTTCTCGGACCAATTTTGCGATTCCGAATAGAGTTTCTTCAGTGGCTCCCAGTTTTTCTTCCGTACAATACATCGTGCTACCTCTTTATAAATCATTGTCCTACGCGATTCAAAGCCTGGTGAATCTATAAACGCCCGAAGGCGACCAGTATCTGTGAGCCAATCCACCCATTCCTCTGCATGTCGGACAGCCTTGATTTTAGTATCGTTCGAATCGTGCCAACGATAGGTGGCAACGGGGCGCTCTATAGCCCGAATTTCCCATCCTTTCGCGACTCGGAGCACCAAATCTGTATCACCGATAACCTCGTAGCGTTCCTTAAATGGTCCGTCCAATTTCTGCAACACAGACCGCCGAACTATCATGGTAAGAATTCCAACATAATTACTTCTCAGTAATGTGGGCAGAATACGTCCGGTAGGCAGATCACCTGCTGGACCCACGTAGACCGAATCGCCGGATTCATCCCTGAACCAATATTTTCCATAAACAAGCCCCACTTCCGGATCAATAAACACTGGCACTTGCTGGCTCAGTTTATCTACTTCCCAAAAATCATCCGTATCCAAAAAAGCTACTAGGGAGCCTGTCACCTGCCCAACTGCAAGGTTACGAGCGGCATAAAGCGTAGTATGGTGATCATTAATGAATATCTTTACTCTTGGGTCTTTGTAAGATTGAACAATAAGTAACGAGTCGTCAGTTGACTGGTTGTCCCAAAAGATTAGCTCCCAATTCCGGTAAGTCTGAGCAACGACACTGTCTAAAGCCTGTCTGAGATATCGCGACCCGTTAAAGCAATTCATAATGATGCTCACGGTCGGCTCTCCTGTACTCATCTAGCTCCAACTGCCTCGATCATTTTCTGCACGCCTTCTTCAAGCGTTACGGTAGGATTCCACGAAAGTAACTGTTTTGCTCTATTTATGTCCGCGTATAAGCTCATACTTTCGCCAGATCTAAACGGAATTTTCCCAAATTCTGGCTCTCCGCCTCCAGCACGCTCCCTAATTAACTCGACTACGTCTGAGATGAGGACAGGTATTCCGGAGGCAACATTAACTACCTTGCCAACACACTTTTCTGCATGCAGCGCAGCTCTTAAAGCCTGAACTGTATCGTCGATATGTAGAAAGTCTCTGTATTGGATTCCAGCTGAGACAGGAAACGTCTCTTTACGGAGGCAGGCATTAATTACTTGCGGAATGAACCGATTATCCCCTTGGCCAGGGCCATAGGTAAGAAATAGTCTTACAGTCACCGCTGGAAAGTTCTTCGTTCTAGCCAACATTTGAAGAAAGTGAGTACTTGCAACTTTTGCAAGAGAATATGGGGTGATAGGCTCTTCGCGCATTGTCTCCACTTGTGGCGCGGGCTGACCCCCATACTCGTCACTACTCCCAACCTGGACGAAGCGAGCAAGAGTGCTTCCTTCCACCGCTGTCACAAGATTTATCAATCCCGTGAAGTGGGCCGCAAACACTTCTTCACCGCCAGAACCAAACTGGCTATGGTCAACATAGCCTCCAGAATTCACGACGAAGTCATATCTATTTCCTGCTAGGAGCTCCTCAAGTCGAGCTCTTTCTCGGAGATCACAAGTAAGATAGCGCACGCCGTTGATCCTACTGCTTTCGGTTGGACGTGACGTCGAAAGACTATCTATCTGGTACGCGTCTTCTCTTAAACTCCTGATCAAACTGCTGCCAATAAATCCGGTGCCCCCAACGATGAGGGCACGCGGGGTATTCTCTAGAGAACCCATGGCCGAACGCCGCTGCTCCATAATTCCTCAAGCGCATCTCTATCTCTCTTCACATCCATACAGTGCCAAAATCCATCGTGTCGGAACGCCATCAATTCATTTAGGCTTGCGACTTTCTCTAGGGGATCTCTTTCCAGGATCGTTGTATCTCCGTCGATAAACGAGAGGAACTCAGGTTCTATGACAAAGAACCCGCCATTAATCCAACCTTGATTTACCTGTGGCTTTTCTTTGAAGTTGATAACTTGATCACCTGATAAATCAAGCTCTCCGAATCTGGCGGGTGGATGGACAGCTGTAACCGTGACCAACTTTCCGTGGTTTTTATGAAATTCAAGGAGCGTATTAACATTAACGCTTGACACCGCATCTCCATACGTCAGCATAAAGGTCTGATCCTTGAGGAACTCTTTCAACCTGGCGAGGCGGCCCCCGGTTAAAGTCGATTGACCAGTATCTACCAACTTGATTTTCCATCTTTCCGCTTGCCTTTCGATTGGAGTAATACTGCCACTGCCCAAATCCACATCAAGGCTCGAATTTCGTGAGCTATAGTTCACGAAAAAGTCCTTGATTACTTCTCCCTTATAGCCGACGGCCACAATGAACTCATCGAACCCCTGAGAGGCATACGATTTCATAATGTGCCATATGATCGGTTTCCCACCGATTGTTACCATCGGCTTTGGGGTAGTTTCCGTATATTCTGAGAGCCGAGTCCCAAATCCGCCGGCCAAAATAACCACTTTCATAATCTTCTCCACTCATAAGGGATCTCGTTGGGATCGAGATGCTCAGCTTCATTCGGATCATGCTCGATACTTGCAAGGTTCGTGATGATATTTTTTCCTTTATCAAGACCACGGAAACTAAACCAAATACCCTTCGGAACTGTCAGTCGAACGTAACGATCCTCGCCGATTATCTCCTCCCGAAATACTGACTCGTCCCAGAAAATGAACTCGACCCTACCAACCGGGACAACAAGATTCATGGTCATAAGTTTATGACGTTTCCAACGACCAACAACACCGTAGCTGGCGAATGAAAAATAAAGTTCACCAAATTCGACAAAACCCCGTCCTGTGCTCTTAATTCCATGCCAAACAGAGCCACGATCGCTATTGAAACGATCCAAAGGAGTAACCAAGATATCCACTAACGCTGTTGGCCCCAATAATGATCCGCCTTACCCACAATAGTTTGATATTCCTTAATTTGCTCCAGCATCAATGATTTAGATCCCTCTGGCTTCTTCGTAAAATCAACATACCACTTTGCAGTCCAGTTCAAGGTTCGATCAAATCCCAGCATAGGTCGCCAGCATAGAAAATATAGGGCCTTGTCGCAATTCAACTGTAGGAGACCCGCCTCTCTTTCTGTTGTTTCCTCGTTAATCTCGGTCCACTTTGCACCACCCCACTTCTTCGCTAGTGATTGAACCAAATATCGAACCGAATGATTGTCTACTGAATTCGGTCCAAAATTGAAGGCCTCTCCGTGTAGCTCGCTCCTATGTTTCAGGTTTACGGCCAACAGAAGGTAGCCGCCTAAAGGCTCTAAAACATGTTGCCACGGTCGCGTCGAATCCGGATAACGAAGGTTTACGGCTTCAGCTTTAGACCACGCTCTGACACAGTCAGGCACTAGTCGATCCGGGTTCCAATCACCACCACCGATCACGTTTCCGGCACGCGCAATCCCAACTCGAACGAAATGATTCTTGGGAAAAAATGACGCTCGAAATGAATGAATCATCAGCTCCGCTGCCCCCTTTGATGCGCTGTACGGATCCTCACCACCCAACGTGTCGGTCTCTCTATATCCCCAAACAATTTCCTCGTTCTTATAGGCCTTATCACTCGTAATAAGCACCGCCACACATTCCTTTCGGAGGCTGCGCAATGAATTAAGAAGATTTACTGTTCCAATTATATTTACCTCTGCGGTAGTCGCCGGATCTGAGTAGGACTCTTTGACGAGTGGTTGTGCTGCAAGATGAAACACGAAGTCGGGCTGGGAGTGGAGAATCACTTTCTCTAAAGCCACCCTATCTCGAATATCAATCCGAAGATCTTCAAGATCCGCTCCTAGCTTTATTTCCTCAAAACAAGAAGGTCGTGTTTTTGGTGCAAGCGATACACCCACTACTCTTGCCCCAAGCGACATTAACCATAGAGAAAGCCATGAACCTTTGAAACCTGTATGTCCGGTTACAAGAACTGTTTTTCCAGAGAACACTTTTTCAAACATAGTGCTGTATGCCCGTGATCATAATCGAAGTATATAAAGTCGTGCCGCCCGCCGGATACCGTTAAGTAAGCTGATAGCCCGCCCGAGTCGACTGACACACTATTGTTAGATTTTGGACCACCGCTTTTTCAGTCGTCCGCCTCGTCGCCTGATTGATCGAAGTAGGCTCGGGAAAATATTCCTTAGCGTATCTTCAAAATTCAATCCCTCGCCACATTTAACTCTCAATAATTCAGGATGCACACAGTTCATAAAGGCAAAACTCTCCATCTGCATTATCCCTGCGGACTCTAAAATATTAATTGCGGCAGAGTCTTCCTTCACATATAGAAAGCAGTTTTGACGGTACCAAAATCCGATCTCTTGATTATTCCAAAACTCTTGCCGAAAAAGATCGACGACTGCGAATCCACGCTCTTTAAACTTTTGGGCCCAGTACGAATGCAGATTTTCGTTGACGTGGTGCTCTCCTCCCTGGTTTTCAAAAGCTGCGCTGAAAATAATTACATCGGATGACGAAGTTAGAAAATTAATCAATAAGTCGCTATGCTTTTCGTCAAGGTGCTCCGCGACTTCTACACAAATTGCTAAATCGGCTCGAGTCAGGCTACTCGCCACGTTATTCTCATCGAACTTACTAAAATCGAGCTGCGAAAATTCAATTCCCAATGCGTGCAAAGAAGCTCCGTCGTTCCATGGTCCATCGATTCCTCGTAGGTTTGAGATACCATATCCCGCGCACGCTCTAAGCCATGAGCCATTGCCACAACCAAAATCGAGAGCCGACTCTGGTTGAAACAAGTGCATAACCTTATCCAAATAAAAACACGCTGAACGATAAGACCCAGAGTCGAGGTGATCAAAATAATCTTTGCTGTAAATTTCCTTCATGTTTAACGGAACTCACAATCGCTTCTTGGTCGGCGTAACCAGAGCTACGACTCTTTTCAGAATATCGCTCCCAAAATTCGTTATGACCACATTGTGCTTTTTCATTTTCACACCACCCAAGGTGTCATAACAGTTTTCCCATTTGCCGAGTTCTAGCCACCAGCCTGTTCGACCTCTTTGATAAGCTTAGTGAAATGCTCTGCCCAACGGGAATTCACGTAACTGTACCTCTTGCAGAATGCCGATACCTCGGCCTGAACCTCACTATTGAACCACCAATCCGACACATTCTCCCAGATTTGATTAACGTGGTTCGCTGCTTCGGCTGGATCGTCGAAAAATATTCTTACTTTTTTTAATCTCTCAAAATCTCCAAGCGACCCTGATCTAAGTTCAGAGTATTTTGGATTCCAAACGATTACTGTTGGAATCCCCATCGACATCGTCTCAAGAAACGTCGTCGAGTTATACGTACATACAACCAACCGACACTTTTTCAACAGAACTTCTAGACGGCCCACTGTATCATCAAGCTGTACGGTACTGAACCGGTCTCGCCATCGCTCCCGTTGGTTCCAGCCATACTCAATCGGATACAAACGAATAATCAAGCGCTCTCTTACCGAAAGTTGGAGAGAATCTACAAATTCGTAGTTTTCGTCCTGATATTGCAACCATTGGCCAGACACTGGAAAGCTTGAAATCGAAGCAGAAAACGGAGATTTTCCAAAAGTTACCAAGACCAAACTCTCGTAATTTCGGGAGCGCTTCCGTCTTTTCCGGTTGCTTTTTACTTGACCAATAGGAACGAGTTGAGGATTGCCTTTCTCGGACCAACCCCACGTAAGATATCGATCGGAAATCGCGCGCTCGCGATCCTCCGCTGAGACGATAAGCCCAATACCATTCGTCCCGCCGTGCTGAGCAATAAGCAGTGGCACTCCTTGTTCCTTTTTTCTGCCAACCCACTCCTTAAAATGATCGTGCGAGTTGTAACCGTTGGCAGTGAAGATTGCTCTTGGATTTGTTGGCCAATTTTTCTCATTTACCGCCGCACATAGCTCTCCATATCCTTCTATGTAAATTTTAGGAATCTGATTAGTCAATATATTGATGAATATTTGTTCAAATTGATTTTGGGGGTTCAGCTGAACTTGCCAGTTTCTTAATTCATCACTCACTTCGTAAACGTCTATTTCCTGCTTGCTGGTGACTATTGGAAATTGCCAAAGACGCAAATAAATTGATAAACGTATCCTAGTGGGCAAATAGCTTTGAAAAATGAAAACGTCGGTCGAACGTCTTAACCGCCGCTCGAGCGCTTCCGCAAGAAACTTGGCTCTTCTTTTCACGCGAAGAAAGCCAAGATCAACGCGACGGGCATTTTGTTGTTCCCTAAATTCTAGAAAGGTAACTTTTTTAGAGGGAGGCCCCACTTCCATCCATTCGATAGGGAACTCTGATTGTTTGATTATTTGTCCGTAAATGTAATGATTCCACAGATAACTATTAATCTTAGAACGGAAATCGGGCATGTCGTTTGGAATCATCTTGTCGAGGTTCAACGAACAAAGATGAACCTTTAAATTCTGATATTCTTTTGACGCAACCTCGAGACTTGAGAAACGATCGAATAGTATCTGTATAAATTCATGTAGCCATGGCCCGATCAGAATTTCCCAGTAAACAGGAGCATGATTTACACCTAGGACTTTATTTAAATGCGCCGCCAACGCTGGGATTGCGCGATTAAAAAGGGCATTTAAATAATGATGATCAGACTGCAACTTGGCTCTATCATCCCAGTGATACCTACAGATTTTTACGCTCGAGCCAAGATGCTTAGCGACATCCGGATAGATAGAAACCCACTCTCCGAGGTAAACAGTCTCCTCCATTTGGTCTTCCGATAACGCATCGATAGGGGTCAAAACTAGTCTCAAACTCATGCCCTCAGCTTTTGATTATGAAGAGCACGTTCCTAAGACTCTTTGCCGACATATTGACGACACCTCAGTTTCCAACAAGGTCATAATTTTCTGGGTTTGATACTGGTATGCTCAAATTCATCTTCATTGAAACGTTCATTTCGTAGATGAACTCCCATTTCATTCTCCTGACTATCGACAGAACTCTCCAACTCATTAGTGCTCAAAGACCACCCATACACGCCCGATATTCCGCAGAGTTTGCCTATATTCTTGTTCCAGAAGTTTTATTAGTGAAAGCAACCCTAACCCACGATTTTTATAAAACCGTATTCGCACATATCTCAAAAGTTTCTAGCTAGTCATCGCAAGGCGCTACAGTTAATCTTTTAAAAACCCTACCGACCACCTCTCGCTAATTTTTCGCACTACCATATCAAAGTACCTCGAATTTTTTCTTACGAAGACCGAATTGCTAGACCCTGTGCCGGGTATTTTCAGTCTCATGGAAAACAACTCTGAGCTACTTTTTCAATACAGGCTATTCACTAACTGTTTATTGATGCTTAGTCGAAGTACCGTCTTTAAAAAATACAACAGACTTTATACTTGGAATTCTCTCTAACCGAAATTCTCCGGCCCTTCTTCTTCAGGATAGATACCGCTAGACAACTCAGGATAATGCCGATTATTCTGCTAGCGAAAATCTTGCTCACCCGAATTGGCGACACGCAACTCCAGTTCAAATTACTGATTTACCTTTCTGTCTTTGGTTTTTCTAAAGAAAGAAAAATTCGATCAGCCAAGCCCGTCTGTTCGAGATATTCTTGATACGAATGGTTAATTCTTTGATCAAAATCTTTTAATTGCCCATTTCCAGTAGGCTTACCATCACGCAGCCAAAGCAGGAGATTTGACAAGTCATACACTTGTCGAAATCTTTTTTCAGTTACGACAAATCCTGCATCCGCGGCAACACGGCAAAGCGAGTTCTGGTCAAAATAATAAGAATGTGCTGTTCTGAAGAAAAATTTCTCGAATGACTTAAAAGAAAGTTTCATTGGCAAACAATCCAGATTGTCTGTCTCCAGATACATACACCCTCCGGGCGTTAGCAAATCATAGGCTTGCTTGAGATAACTTACTGGATCTTCGGTGTGCTCGATTACACAAAAAGAGGTGACTGTGTTGACGCGGCCTCGGTATTCTCCAAGTGCTTTACCAGCGTCGCCAAACGTTTTATAACCCCGCTCTCGTAGACTCGTTTGGTAATTTAGGTCTGGTTCGACAGCTACCGCTTCTTTGGCAAGGCCACGAACAAAATCCAAGAAACTCCCTGCCCCACATCCAAGATCTAGGATCACCCTATTTCTAAGATTTACTGTATCAATCCGCGCTAACCGATCTGGTTCTTGGCCATCATGATCAGAAAAATAACTATCAGAGCTAATATCTTTATTGTAGTTAGCGCGATATCTTCCAGACTGATAGTCTCCCATTGTCACTTGCCCTGCTTCTAGGCGAGCCAATCCACAACACTGACAGACTGAAATCGCATGCTCAGATGACGAGTAATGCCGTCCGTCGCCCGTCCTGATAACTCCCTGATACAACAGCTTCGATTCACTCTGACCACACACTACACATTCGGTCTTCAATTTAATCTCCAACCGAAACGCAAGAAAGTTTCGCTATTCTATTGTTTCGCATTTTAGTCTGATCTTTTCAACTAACTTACACCCACTCTTGGTTGGGTAACATTTACTCAGATACGAGTTGATCGTACGCGTGATGGAAAAAAAGCCGTCAATTGATTTACGCGCCTCGACCGCAAAAGAAAGAGGAGCGCTTTTAGCGGCTGTTATTTGGCGGTTCGGCCCCCATCGACTGAAAAAATAGACCCAGTACAATAACTTGAAGCATTACTCAAAAGAAAAATTAAGGCGCCTTGATACTCATCAGCTTTAGCGAGACGTCGCATTGGTATTAGCCTACTCACTCTCTCCAGGAAAATCTCGTCTTGACCTGCTTCTATTCCACCAGGGCATAAGGCATTACATCTAATATGGCCTCTTGGCCAATATGTTGCCAAGAATCGTGTCAGACCAATTAAACCCGCTTTAACAGCTGAGTAAGACACTGGCTTGACCGGTTGCGCATCCCAAGCATTACCCTGAACTTCATACAAACTCTGATCAGGGGCAATTAGGCCCAGGTCACTAGACACATTGACAATGCTGCCGCCGTCCTCACTTGAAAACATGATCGGTCCCAAATGCTTGGCGCATAAAAATGCGCCGGTTAAACCAACGCTTAAATCTGCATTCCATTGGGAGAGAGAGAAATTTTCTAATCTTGAGGAGGACGTAATTCCGTCTTTCTCTTGCTTCGGATTATTCGCTGCGTTGTTCACTAGGCCATAGACTGCGCCATAGTTTTCTCGAAGCAGCCTAGCCGCTGAAATTACTTCTGTTTCAGAAGTTATATCAACCTCAGTTGCATCAACATCTATTCCTGTTTTCTCTCTCAAATATTCAAGACTTTCATCTAGTTTGGGTTGGTCTATATCCCACAGTACTGGAGTACCACCGACCGAAAGTATTGCTTCAGCATGCCTTCTGCCCAGTAACCCAGCGCCTCCTGTAATGACAATTACACGGCCGCTTAAAGAAAACATTTCTATTTCCATCAATTTAATTCACCTACGCCCCTACAGGGAATCAAAGCTCTACCTCTAGTGACTAACCTAGCCGGTTATGAATGACAGCAAGCTCGCTACGGAACCACTCGAGCTGTTCGTCGAAAATTTTTAACCCCTGACTATCGCGAAATGCTTGCATGATCATTACCCCTGAAAATGAAGAAGCCACTAGACTCTCTAATATCTCCGAGATCCGCGCGACTCCTTGTCCAAGAAACACTGAAGGCCCATGCAACAACCGATCCTTAATATGAACGTTAGTAATTTTATTGCCGTAGGCAGAAAACTCTTCGATGAAATCAAAACCAAGCGCAGCGCTGTTACCGATATCATAGTTTACTGTTATAAATTCACAATCGACCCGCGCTAGGAGTTCAGCAAACTCATTAGGTCCTAAGTCTGTCTCGAGAGCGAGATTTACTTTTTTATTTTTAATTTCCTCTTGAACGTGCTGAAGCGATTCGATCAAGTTAGCTTGCCTTCGAGAATCACCTGAAATGCCCGACGCATCCACACAGGGTATAACAATGTCAGTAACGCCAATCGCAGTAGCAGAATTAATCAAACCGCAGAGAATATCGAGACTATTTTCTCGCTGAGTATCATTATCCGAAAACAATGGGGAAGTCATAAAATAATCGGCACAAATACTTCTGACACGAACGCCTGCTTCTTCTGAGCATTTAATAATTTCGTTAATTCCTTGGGATTTATAAAGTGGATTCTTATCGATATCATCATAATCCAAAATAAACTCAAGACACCCTAATCCTCGGGCAGCAGCCAAGGCGAATTCTTTTGGCCAATCTCCAACCGGATGGGCCTGGTACTTTCCGCGATACTTGGGCAGAAGCCTGCCCTGCATGACTCCCAATAGGAATTCCATTTTTCTCCTCGGCAACTCGTTTGAGCTATGAATTTGCTTCAGTTTGGACGTCTCTAGATCTCTAAAGACTCATGCGTCCTAACTTTATTTAGAGCTCGTCTGGAATCAGAAATCTCGGCTTTAAACCTTCGCCCGATATTTTCAAGAAAGACTAACCTTCGGTACTCCCTACTGAGGCCGTCCACGATTGATCTTGTGGCCCTACGTAATTTATCGTGGATGCTCGTTCTCGACTGAACGACCTTCGACGTCGCCATTCCGGTAATCTCCGCCTAATAAACAAATGCGGCGCAATTCCTCTTCCGCTCGTGGTATGTCTGAATAGTAATCAATTGAAGTTATCGGATCGCTGATCACGAAAGCACGAACCAAATCTCCTACCATAGAGTGTTTTTCCGTAATGGTGGTTACTTTTATAACATCAATATAGCCGTTTTGGTGGTAGGCGATAGGTAACTCTTGTCTTGGCATCGAACAAGTTGTTAAGTCTCCCGACGGATTCAATACGGGACTCAAATATGCGTCATCCATAAACCACATCTTAAAAGGGGTCTGTTCCGCAATATTCACCGACCGTAGAGAATCCGCAGCTTCATCTCTGGTAGCACTTGAAATCGCAGACTCAACAATGCCAGGCACTCGGGCCGGCTCCGTCGGGCGCAAATGGGCAAAGAAAGCCGGTACCTCCCCTTCATGCTTAGCAAGCCAGCAAGCCGCATGCAAAAAGACTTCTAAATCTAGAGACGAATCAGTCGCAAACCTCTCTGGACGCATGAACGGTACCTCCGCCCCCGCGGACTTGGCTACCTGCGCAATATCGTTACAATCCGTCGAAACGATTACTCTCTCGATATTTCGACATCTCTTTGCAACCTCGATACTCCACGTTATTAATGGCTTCCCAAAAACAGGAACAAGATTTTTTTTCTGAATACTTTTTGAGCCACCTCGGGCAGGGATTATCGCGACACAGGAAGGTTGTTTCCCCATCTAGACAACCTGTGGCAACTTTGAATTCAGGCTGGCTTTTGCCGCTAGCGCCATATGTAAACTCTTCTTCGCCTCCACAAGAGGAACACGGGGTGCCGTGGGCGAATCTAGACAATCAAAGAAATGTGCGGTCTGATCGATGAACTGGTGGTTTCGATCCTGGTCGTTCCATGAAAACTTCTCGCTTTCCCCATCCTTCTTAGTTAGCTCTATCGTTCTACCAACTAAGTCTCCCAGTATCATTCCATCCTCACCATAAACGAGGAAAGACCGCCGGGTTGGCCGCTGACAGAAATCCATGTGAAGGGCTATGGGAATAGAACGTCCCCGAAACTCGACGTTCATCAGAATCTCTACTACATCTTCCACGTCGAGCCCTAAAGCGGGGCTAGACCCCGCTAATGCATAAATGTCTCGAGGAATCCCAAAAATTGACTGCAGATAATCAAGTTCATGGATTTGCGTCAGGATGACACCGCCACCAAGCTCGGCCCTCGACGCATAACTATCTCTATAGTTTTCGTATTTATGGAAGCCCGGCATGTATTCACCAACCTCTGATCTTACTGCAGTGACAACCCCGATCGCATCTTTATCAATGAGTTCGTGTAATTTATTGATGACGGGGTTAAACCTTAGTTGAAAGCCCACGTAGACCTCTTTGTTATTGGCAACTGCGAGTTCCTCTAGTTCGTCTAGGCCTTCAAGCGAGTCCGATAAAGGCTTTTCGATAAAAACGTGTGACCCAGCTCTAACTGCGGCGATCGCATACTCAATATGCATGCTCGACGGTGTGCAAATAAAAGTTACGTAGGGAGGACCAGACATCGCGGACTGAAGATCATACTCAACAGAAATCGAGTATTTTTCAACGATGTTGACGTCATCACTTCTGGTCAAATCATCATTAATTTCGGCCAAGCTTGACGCTTCTCTGCGCAATGCCACTAACTCGACGTCTTTTCCAAGCACCCGAAGGACGTTTCTTAGATGCCGCTGGCCAATGCCTCCGAGGCCTATGAAGAGAATTTTCTTCATATATTACTTGACCCTCTCGGGAATTCTTTTTCAAATTCTATCGAGATTTCATCCCGATCAATATTAATGCGGAGAGTGAAACATGCTAGCCGTTCAACCTTAACTGAATTTCGGATCTCGAAGAGAGTTTTGCTTTTCACCACCGTCCGGCCCTTAACATCTTCATTACGGCATTTGCTTCCGGAGCTTGGTTCTCCGTCACACTCATAATCTTTCTAAGAGATTTGGATTTACTGTTGTCCACCGATGGTCCCGACTCACTATTCTTGCGGAACAATTGAAACTTGAGAAAATCATATATAAGGGCTCCTGCATGAAAGAGTCCTGATTTTCTTATCTCTCGAAGAATAACGTATATATAAAGTGCGGCAGTTGAGCGATAGAAAAGAGATGGCCAGTACCTTATTGGAAACTTTAAGAATGAGCGAAAACTTGCCACTCGGGGGCTTTTTGATCGCATGTCGGTAACTTCTTTAGGATATTTGAAAAACCCTTGTTTTGATGGGGCAGCTACAAATGCATTGTCTTTTAACAATACTTCTTCATACTTGCGACGCCCAAAGTTTTCTATGAATGCAGAACCTGCCGCTGCAACCAAATATGGCCGCCATGAAAGCACACGTAGCCTCGGCTGGCCAGACAGCCGATCAATAACAAAGTCTTCATTAGCTGCGTTCTTGTCCGAAACCCAGGTCAAGTACCGCTCCTCCCCATCAACCCCGCCATCTACTAAGCCTTTTGATCGAGCGTACTCATAGAGGGGAGTTCCAGGCAGCGCTTGTGCATAGTTAACACTGAAATCAAACGGTGACTTTTCGCTGGACAAGCCAACACTGTGCCTGACAAAGGCAGCGGTCTCTTTAACTGTCGCATTGGTCTCTCCAGGCATCCCTAACACCAACTGAACGGTCGTGCTGAGATTAAACTGCGCCATTAAATCAAGCGCCTTGTAATTATCCTCAAGTTTTACTCCTTTATTCATGACCTTGAGCATCTTTTTACTGCCTGTCTCCATGCCGAATATGCAACGAACGCAACCTGCTTTTTTCATCTGCTCTAACTGCTCGGCCGAGACACAGTTAACGCGCATTCCGCTAACCGCCCAAACGATGTCTAATTTCTCTACTTCGGAGCAAAACTCAGCCAACCATGCTCTATCTGTCCCGAAGTTTTCGTCCGACATCCTAACGAATCCGACGTTGTAATGATCAACGTAATGCTGCAGCCGTGTGATCAAAATATCAACGGGAATGTATCGGATTCCCTTGTCCCAACGGTGACAGAACGTACATTTCGCGACACATCCTTTCGAGCACGGGAAATGCATGGCTCTCTTGCCAACGTTAGATTGATTAATTGAGGCGCCGAAATTTGGATCACTTTCTGTCACTTCAGCGGTATAGTGTCTGATCTGATCGTCGTCTCCAATATCTTTATACGTCAGCTCGTACATCTCTTCCTTTGGAATCGGGTCAGCATATCCTGTTGAAAACAAATCACCGTCCTTCAGATATGCAAATCCAGGCACCTCATCCAACTGAGGAGTCGGAGCGCATCCCTCCATTACATCTAAAAACTTCGGCAGGATATGCTCTCCTTCACTTATACAAAGGAAATCTACTCCTGTTTTCTTCAGTACAACTTCAGCGCTTGCAGCCAGCGGACCCCCTAAAATAATAGGAAGGTTTGGCCTTAGAGTCTTTACATGAAAGGTAAAATCCTGTACCCATTTAAAGGACGTCGACACTACCGCACTGATCGCCAAGACTGAGGGCTGGTAGTCAACAACATACTTAGCCGCTTCTTCGATTGTCGGACGTAAGAAGTCAACATTGTAAAGTTCACTGGAATATTCACCCCGCGTCCTCAGGGCGTTCATCATTGAAAGTATTGCAATCGGCGGAAAATCCGTTGGACTCTCTCGCAAAGGCACAGTGACAAATAAAATTTTCTTTTCAGACATTCTAGTCTTTCTTAGTTGAGATCATCAGTTGTTATTTTGCTATGTGTTAGCTTCCCAGTTTATGTGGGCTCTCAGTTTTTCAGCAATCGTCATCTCGGTCTGAGAAATTTTTTTCTCACCGTCTCCCATTGCTTTTTCAATTTTTCGGACTGCTCCTACCAATTGGTAGAAGCCACTAGGCTCAATTGAGGCAGCTTGATCTGACCCGTACATCGCCCTGTCAAGCGTAATGTGGCGCTCAAGAGAAGTGATACCGAGAGCCGCAGCCGCATACGACGGCGCGAGGCCCACCTCGTGTCCGCTATATCCCACGTCGCACTTGAATTGGTTTTGAAGCGTTGCTATGCATCGAAGGTTCGCATCTTCATCCGCCATTGGATACGTTGAAACACAATGCATTAATTCAAAAGAGCACTTGACCTCTCTGAAGATCCCGACCGCTTTTGATATCTCCTCAATTGTAGACATACCTGTTGAAATAAACGTATGCTTCTTTTCATCGGCAATGTAACGCAATAACTCCTCATTCACGATCATGGCAGAAGCAACCTTATTGTAGGGACACTCAAAGCGTCGAAGGAATTCGGCACTCTTAAGATCCCAAGCGGACGCGAACCAGTCCATTTTGTACTGCTTACAGTAGTTGTCGATCTCTGAATACTCCGCCAAGCCGAATTCCAATCCCTCTTTCTGCTCCCTTTGAGTCGAACCCCACGGGCTTTCTCGTGGAGAATTCAACATCTCCTCAGAATAAACAAGAGAGATATCCCTTTTCTGAAACTTAACTGCGTTACAGCCTGCCTTAGCGGCTACGTCGATTAATTTCTTTGCAATTTCGACGCTCCCGTTATGGTTAATTCCAATTTCCGCAATGATATATATACCCATATCGACCTCTGCTAGGTTTAGATGAATAGACCCTCAAGCGCATAGATCACTACGCCCACGAGATCTGGTTTTATGCTCTCACTCTCTCCGATGGGACCGTTTGCGCATTCCGATATCGACGACTCCTAGCAATATAGGTGATATCTTACACTGGTCACAATCATTTATTTTTGACCAGTGATCCCGATTCTAAACGGTAAATTGAAGTGCAATTCCTTAACGCCAGAGGAGAATGCGACACAATAATCGACGTGACGCCGGGAGTAGGCCGAAAAAACTCTGAGATTATTTCTTTTTCTGTCGCCCCATCTAGAGCGCTCGTAGATTCGTCAAACACCAGAAAACGTCTTTCGAAATATCGCGCCCTGGCGATTGCTAGCCGCTGTTTCTGCCCTCCAGAAAGCTGGCCGCCTCCGCCACCCACTCTCGTTTCTATCCCATCAGGTAGAGCATCAACAAAATCCTCTAGTCCTGCTGAAGATAAAGCGCTCAGGATACGCTGAGAGTTCTGCTCTTCAACAGATTCTCCAAGGGCTACATTAGCCTTTATAGAGTCGTTGATCAGGAATGCTTCCTGCGGAACATACGCAATTTTAGACCACCACCAGGGAAGTTGTGTCAGAACAGGCGCTCCATTAACTTTGATCTCGCCCTTGCTTGGCTCTAGCAATCCTAGAATAATCGCAAGCAGGGTTGACTTCCCTGAGCCAGAAATCCCCGAAATCCCAATAAGTTCTCCAGACTCAACACTGAGGCATACATTATTGATTACATTTCTTTCCCGTCCCCGATACGCGTAACTTACTGATTCAAGTTTTAGATTTCTAAACTCTTCTGCTTCCGTTGCCTTTTTTGTATCAAGTCCAGACGCTGAAGACCGCTCAGAAGATCGCGGCTCGTTAAATTCTCGATACAGCCGCCCCACCGCGTCTCTGTTAAACCGCACCTGAACAAGGGCAGTATTTATCGAAGTAAAGATGGGGAGCAAACGTGCGCCCGCGAATCCAAAAATTAATAGAACCGGGATTATCTGTGTTTTATCTTCCTGGAGATTAAGAAGATAGACCATCGTTAGCGTTGCCATCAAAATGATTATGAATTCCAAGAAGTATCTAGGCAGCACAGCGATAAGGCTTTGCTTGGCCATATTATTCGCCCAGACTTTAGCCCCGTTCAAAAATTCGTCTCGAAAGTATTTGCTCTTTCCAAGTATTCTTATTTCATCCAGTCCGTTAATCGCCTCACCCAATACCCGATAGATCTTTTGAGCTCCAAGGTTTGCTTTTCGACCAGACTGCCCAAGTTTTTTGCGAAAAAAACCGTCATACCCAGCTGAGGTCAAGATCATAATGATTAACGCTATCAAAAAGAATTCCACGTCCGTCCAAACTAAGAATCCTAGAATCGCAACGCCCACAACGATATCACTAATCGCTCGACCCATAGGAAGATAGACGCTAACAGCGAGAACTCTCGCGTAGACTTGAATCGCTGCCAGATATTCCTCGATTGAGCGCGCCCGATAGGTTTCATAAGGCATCGACTGATATTTTTCGAGGAGATTTTTCTGAAGGAACACCTGATGTCGCGCACAAAACATCAAAATAGACCGCTGGCAAAAAATAGACGCGACCAACTTTGCTGTAAATGTCGCTATTAGAAAAACCGCTAGCAAGAACGTAATGTGAGTCTCACTTAATCGCTCAAGTTGCCCCTCTAATATCGCGGGCACCCACCGGGTAACCGCCGCTGAGTCCACGAGCGCTGTAGCAACTGCTGCAAACAAGCTTAGACCGATTAAGTCCAGCAGAGCCAAGGTCACAAAGAGCGCAAGCAACCTAGGCGTGGCTGCGCGGCTTGAATCGAGCAAAAACCATAACTCGTGACAATACTGTCGTAGCGCTTTAATCTTCGATCCTTGTCTACTTTACGATGTCTTTAGGCATCCCACGACGTTTCAAGTACATGGAGTCCTCAACAGAGTCACAGAGATCGCTTCTTTCGGAATTTTAGTCAGAGCCCTTAAATCAACTTCCGGAGTGCTCGCGTTTAGCAATGTCGCAGTCTTGCCAGCTACCAATTGTCCTCTAGCTAAAGCAAAAGTATGGCGTCTCAAAAGGTCTGATTCAGTCTCGAGGACGGGAACTCTAGCAGTATTTTTAGGCTAATGTACCACCGCCCAGAATTACGCAGAACCGGGGAACTCCAACATTGCCGCGACCGCTGAGTCCGTTACCGGACAAAAAACGTCTTGCCTATACCCCAGAAAGTCATTTGATTGCATCTCTTCGCCAAATTCTTGGAGATCTTTAGATGAATAACAAATACGCCAAAGTTGTTGCGGGAACCGCGAGTTCAGGGGATTAAGCGTTGGCCCCGACGTTGATGCAACGATCGCAACGCCAACACCGGCCGCCACGGCTTCTACACAAAGCGTCGAACCAACAGAAACTAACATGCTTGCTTGCCCAAGTTGGTCATAGACAGCAGTCTTAGAGTCAATCACTGGTTCGTTAAATTGATGATGCAAGAGAAGATTGCTGAGGGTTTTTTGATCGAAATACGGATGTGGTCGGATAACTAACTCTTTCTTCATTGCCTCTGGGAGTTCACTGCACAACCTCAGTATCTCATTCACGACATCTCGCAATATTGGAAGACCCACTAGAATTTTTGTACGGTCCACTGGTTGAACATGCGTTTGATCTCTATTGGATCGACTAAATCGGAAAGCCGGCGCCGCAGAGACAATTTGATGTTTTTCGTATTTCTGTCTTTCGCTTACTAGCTTGCTTGATACAACCAAGATTTCATGAGGAGTAATCCCAGCTCTTCTCTCGTATTTCGTCAAATTAAAATTATCATGGTAATCAGATAAAAAGAATCCTTGGTATCCTTTAATCCAGACATGAGGGTAGTTTCTTCTAACTCCCAAACAAAGCGCGCGATCTAAAATCTGATTCTCATTCCAATCGACGACCCCAGCAGGACTAAAGCCAGATTTCCTTAATCGAAACCAAAATCTATACAGAAGCAGTGAACTCACTAGGCCTGAGTCGCCTAAATAACAGCGAGACTTGGCCTTGATAAGGCTTGTCAAATCCAATCCACGCCACATTGGCACTTTTTTGATCTTTAACGGTTCGGTATAAGAGTGGGTAATCGCCCAGACGTAATCACCCAGCTTAAGCCAATCTTCCTTCAATATTATGGGCTGCTCGTGTTTTCTAACAGCGAGCCAAAAGTTACGATAACTTCTCAAAGACCGCAAACCCAAGATCGCGCTGACAAAAAAAGTGACTGTATGATTTCTCTGTACTCTTCCAACAGCCTGAAGTAATCCTGGATACTGCGAATCTTCAACTCTGCTTTGGGAATGGAAGCTTTCCGCAGAAATCATTATGTCTACTAAAATCTCTCCAATCTTTGGAATGTATTTGCCTCGTAGAAGACGAGGCCAAACGTAAGAATTTAACGAGTTATATAGTGTCCTCGTAAGACGACAAAAAAACTTTGGCCTCCTTCTGTTTTCTAAGACTTCAATGTCTGCTGAAGCAGCATATTGCCGCAATAGCTGTTTAGCGATCTGCCGTAATTCTTTCGAATTGACGATAAGGTGAAACGACAAAATCCGATTCTCTAGATAACGGCGCAAGAGCATTAATCGGATAAACAACTCTGGTGTGTCGGAATACAACGGATTCCTATCCGTCTCACCAACAAGCAAAGTCACTCCTTCAGCCTTATTTTGGTCGATAAGATTACCAACGAAGTCTGAATATTCTGCTTGGACCTGCAGCTGAAGCATGTTGAATACTCGAGCCTGCTCTAAGCTTAGTTCTCCTCCCGGTCGCAGGTCGATCGTTGGGTTTTTGGACGAGGTTGCTCTATCGGACACGGGTTGAATGGCTCTAGGCCAAATAAAAGAGACTATTCTTTTTTTAAAACTAAAGGGGCTGATCTATCAAAATAAAAGATCAGTGTCTAATTTACAGCGAAAAATTACCGAGACCACTAGTCGGAAGAATCGGTCTAACTCAGAAATCGGTTGATGACTAGATTTTGTAACACTACCGAAATCTCGGTAGACGAAACCGTCTCGAATCTTCTTCAACACGCAGACATGTTCGACTCACCACGGGCAAGCACCCATGAATACATGTCTTTAACAAGCATAGATTTACTCGGAAAGCCTGCTTCATATTTTAGTTTAACCGGAGTCTCAGAACTGGGTAGTCTTCGCCCACTCTACCATCATTTGCAGACCCTCCTCGACCGCGACTTTAGAGCACCACCCTACATCCTGATAGATCAAAGAGGCATCCGCGAAAATACCAAATTGGTCACCTGACGTTTCATCGTGATACGAAACGGTAATGTCCCCGTTAAGAACCGAATTTATTTGAGCTATCAGAGCCTCGACAGTCATTCGCCTGCCTGTGCCGACATTGTAGATTTTTCCATAGGCTACGGAATTCTCGGAACATTGTAGGAACGCATCTACGACGTCATCGATATAGGTAAAATCACGGTACCGCTTGGGAGATCCTTTAACCTCAATATGTCCGCACTTCAACGCTTGTGCAAGATAGATACTGACCATACCTTGGCGTAGGTTTTCGAGATTCTGGCCCGGACCGTACACATTAAAAAGTCGGAGGGCAGTACTGTTTATTCCCAGTTCGGCATAAAGTCGCAGATAGTGTTCACTGGCTATCTTCCCGACGCCGTAAAACGAAGCCGGAACACAAGAATCCTGCTCCGAAATCGGTCGATCCGGTTGGACTCCGTATACAGACATCGTGCTAGCGTAAATCAACCGTGTGCACTCCCATCGGTTCATCTGATCTAAAAGCGCCAATGTCGACTGGGAGTTTGTTTGTAGATCGTATACAGGATCATCGTAGCTAACCGCCGCCGAGGCTTGGCCTGCAACATGGTAAATAACGTCGAACTTACCATCGATAGCTGTATAAACTCTCGGGTCCTGGCAATCTCCCTCGATGAATGAAATTCCTTCAGGGAGGCGACTAGGATCTGAATTAAAGAAGTTGTCAATACCTACCACGTCAGCCTCGCACGCAAGTCGTGTCGCCAACGCACCCCCGATAAAGCCCGCGACCCCGGTCACTAAAACGCGGCGCGTCATGTTGATTTGGATATCACGGCAATAACGGTGTCACAAAGCCAAGCTTCTTTGAGACTCTGCGCATATCTGCGTTTAAATTCATCAGAAAAAACTTCATCTAGCCGTCCCTGCCCCCCGGGGCGCCCTTCAAGCATCCATTGCGTATGGTTGCCAAGGTCATAGCGTTGATCGGGAAACAGTTCAAGCTTATGGCCAAGATTACCGAGATGATACTCGAGCGACTGAGGGCTGTAGTAGTAATGATGCGCGACGGACCAATAGAACTTATCGAAAGATTTCGTAGGGTATAGCGTGACGAGCGGATCATTCACACAGGGAATCTCAGCAATGATCTTTCCGCCCGGACGCAATAGATCGAGCTGCTTCATCAGAAAGTCGACCGGGTCTCGAATATGCTCTAGTACGAAGAAATGGACTACTACATCGAATTTCTGCTCTGGATGTTCTTCAGAAAGAGCCTCTAGAGAGTCGAAGACGGGAAACTTTCCTTGATCTACAAGGTAAGGTTTAAAGACAGCTGAAGGCTCAATACCCCAGCACTTTGCGCCAAAAGAACTTATGGCCTCCATCATAAAGCCCGAAGAACAACCTACGTCCAAAACCTCCGCTCCAGTGGAGATGTGATCCCGCAAATACAGAATCCGGCGGTCTGCCTCAGGCTGGTTCGAGGCAATATGGGCCTTCGGTCCCGTCCAATCCCGGTCTTTTCCCGAACGGGAGAGCATGAATTTCTCAAACTCCAATCGATAAAAACGGGCCTCATCCTCCACAGAAGGAATAGGAAATAAATGTACGAGGCCGCAGTTTGCGCACTCCCAGAATTTATGCTCCGGTTGACCACCAAAAACAAATGAGCTCTTAATTGATTGTTGGTCTGGGCGAGCATCACACAGGCGGCAAGATGGGGCATTTTTCATTGGTGACTTCCCGAAAGGATTAACTATCTTCACCAGGGTGCAGGCAACTGCTCACCCAAAACATTAGTACTTTAATAGTAACTGAATCACGATCATCTAAAACTAACAAAAAACAAATTAAGTTTTTCACGACCGCGGCTTTTTTGGATTCCGCCACACCGAAACAACACCCTGTGCGCAATGCCTTTGGCCAAATACGTTTACCCACTTTTTTCTCGGAGCACACGCTCTACGACCGCGACATCGTCTGGAACATCGACCGCAACAGAACCTGCCTGGACCGTTACCATACGCACTGGAATTCCCAACTCCAGGCAGCGTAACAACTCAATGTCCTCGAAACTCTCCATGGGCGTCTTTTTCAAGTAGCTCCCGAAACGCTCGAGTTCGGTCCGGGGAAACGAATACACGCATACTTGTTTGTCATAAGTCGGCACGAGACATCCACTTTTTTGTCCGGGCACCAATGATCGCGACATATAAAGCAACCGATTATCAGGCGCCACCACAACCTTAGGAATGTTTACATTCGTTGGGTCTTCATGCTTGCTTATTGGGGCCATTGCGCAATGCACTGATCCAGGATTCTGTAGCTGAGCCTCTATTACGGTACGAATGGTAGCGGGCGCAAGCGTAGGCTCATCACCCTGAATATTAAGAATAATCTGTGCATCAATCTGTGCCGCTGCTTGCCAAACTCGGTCCGTTCCTGTGAGGCAACTGTCGTCCGTCATGAGCGCTTGGTATCCTGCGGCTAGCACCACTGAAAAGATTTCTTCGCTCTCTGTTGCAACGTATACATGCTCACGTCCAAGCACATCTGCTGCAACCTCTGCGACCCAAAGAATCATTGGTTTACCAAGCAACCTGACCAGTGGCTTGCCAGGGTATCGCGACGAACGATAACGTGCAGGAATTACAGCAACCAACCTTTCCTGATCATTGTGCCTTGACTTGGCGGATTTTGAGAAAATGCTTCCCATTAGTCTGTGTCAATAATTTGTGAAAACCTACGTCATCTTGGACCGAACAAAGTAACATAGCTCTGAAATTGAGATAAAATTCAACGAAGATCGAGACACAACGAGAAACACGTTTCAGTGCACAGACAACAGTAACAACATTAATTGACACCCTCCCGAAGCAGTTTCTCCCGTTTCAATCGCCAAATCTAATCACTTACGTGACCGATCATGCTTGAAGGTAGGCTTCTATTTAATTATAAAACAAGAGCCCATGGGAACCCGATAGAACATCTTCACTTTGTGTTCGGCCAAAAACTCGTCGACCGCTACCGCAGCCCCTGGGAATTGACTAAAACCGTAGTCATCACAAACGATTACGCCATCTTCAACTAGCCTCGGGAAAAAGAACTCTAAGCTATCTCGCGTCGGCTCATAAAGATCAACGTCTAAGTGGACGAATGAGAAGCTTTTATTTGATACCTCATCGAATCGATCTGGGATCCAGCCTTCATATAAGTAAATGCGATCAAAATCAGCTAAACACGACTTCACCTGTATTTCTGTTGAACTAAAGATATTCGACTCTTTTTTAATTTCTTCATCGGATAAGTTCACAATAATGTTTGCGTCTTTAGATACTTTTGTCGATAGTCCTCCCTCAAACGAGTCAAAAATATGAAAGTCAACGTCAGGCTCTCTTTTCTTAATAATACTCGCAATTTGATATGCTGAATGTCCACTCCAACACCCGCATTCCACAATATCACCTGTTAAATCCTTATTCACAACATAATGACAAAGTTCTTGCAGACTGTAATGGCGAAATTGCTTGTATGGGTTATCACTCCATTCGTTTTCGGACGCTCGCAAGCCTTTAAAATAACGCTCAATATTCTCGTCTGGTCGCACATAAGGTGCCCAGACTTTTTTGTCGACAAGCGTCAAGGATTTTTTCTTATCACTCCATATCGCGACAGAATAACCAAAAAAACTCAATAGCTTTTCAACAACTAAACGGAGAGATTTTTTAAAGAGATTATTCATTTTGACTGGCGTCCGCTCCCAATTTCTTGCTAGGGCGTTCTAACGTTATATTTGGCGAGGTAGTTCCCTTTAGGCGGTTACCTTCCTAAAGAATGGTGCCAACGCGCTGGTAGTCCCGTAACATGGAATAAAAAGGGTTTTAACCCGACACAATCGAAAAACCCACTTGACTCTCCTATCATATAGAAATCTTTTCGCTATGATCGCTTTTGGGGACGATCTCTCCCAAAACAAGAAACAGCGGGGTAAAGACCAAAAAAGCGATCCACTCGCCATTAGATTTCCGAGTCAAAAACTCACCGCTGGTGAGTAGGGAGAAACTGTTCTCATTTCATAAGAGGTAGGCGTCAAAGAAATTAGGGGAGGGACATCAGGAATTT
>MDTB01193175.1_pt1 | contig 30093 bp, 28 predicted proteins | sample 811161 | NCBI WGS metagenome assembly MDTB01 (sample SAMN05326650, study PRJNA326480) | marine metagenome | isolation source: seawater | place: Mediterranean Sea | collected 2009 | reverse complement strand
ACCAAAATTTAGATAAATATTTTTTTGGCGTAGATTATGTTTTTCATTTAGCTGGTTTGGCGGATATAGTACCAAGTATTGAAAATCCAAAAAAATATTTTGACTCTAACGTTGTTGGAACATTTAATGTTGTTCGAGCATCGCAGAAGGCAAAGATTAAAAAATTCGTTTATGCTGCATCAGCAAGTTGCTATGGTTTTCCTAAATATTTTCCTACCAGAGAAGATTCAAAAATAAAACCAATGTATCCTTACGCCTTCACGAAATGGCAGGCCGAAGAATTGATCATGCATTGGAACAAGGTATTTAAATTTCCATCTATAAGTTTAAGATTTTTTAATTGTTATGGACCAAGATCAAGAACCACCGGTGCTTATGGCGCTGTTTTTGGAGTTTTTTTAGCTCAAAAGTTAGCCAACAAACCTTTAACAATAGTAGGAAATGGAAAACAAACCAGAGATTTCATACATGTAAGTGATTTAGTCAATGCAGTTTTAAAATCAGCTTATTCTAAAAAAACAGGTGAAATTTATAATTTAGCAGGAGGAAAAGAAGTTCAGGTAAATAAGATTGCTCGTTTAATAGGTGGAAAAACCGTAAAAATACCAAAGAGACCAGGAGAGCCTGATAGATCTCTAGGAGATATAAAAAAAATTAAGAAAGATCTTAAATGGACACCCAAAGTAAAAATAGAAGATGGAGTCAGAGATTTATTAAAGAATATAGATAATTTTAAAGACGCTCCAGTTTGGACTCCAAAAAAAATTAAAAAAGCAACCAAGATTTGGTTCGAACTTTTAAAAAAAAGAAAATAAAAAATGGAAAAGAAGATATCTAGCTTAAAAGATTTAAGCAAAAAAATTAGTATTTTTAAAAAAAAGGGGAAAAAGGTCGTTCATTGCCACGGTGTTTTCGATATTCTACACGCCGGTCATATCAAGCACTTTAATTCTGCAAAGAAATTCGGAGATATTTTGGTAGTTAGTGTTACACAAGATCGCTTTGTTAACAAAGGACCAAACAGACCAATTTTTCCAGTTGATATTAGAATGCAATGCTTGGCTGCCTTAGAAAATGTAGATTATGTCTGTTCAAATTCTACCGGAAATGCAGTTAAGGCCATTAAGTTTTTAAAACCAAATTTTTATTGTAAGGGCAAAGATTATATTAAAAATAAATTAGATGTTACCGGTCAAATAAACGAAGAAAGAAAAGCCGTTAAAAGCATTGGGGGCCGTATAGTTTATACTGATGATGAACTGTATAGTTCTAGTAAGATAATCAATACCTCTGGTTTTAATCTGTCAAGTCAACAAAAGAAATTTTTAGATAAAATAAAAGTTAACAAAAATTTCAACAATAATGAAAAAATATCAAAAGTTATTAATTCATATTTTAATTTAAAAGTTCTTGTTATAGGAGAAACAATTATAGATGAATATGTTTTTTGTGAAGCTCTAGGAAAGTCTGGAAAGGAACCAGTTCTGGCTCTAAGAGATTTGTACAAAGAAAAATATCTTGGAGGAGCAGCCGCAATAGCTAGAAACTTGTCAGGTTTCTGCAAGAAAATAACCCTTCTTAGCAGCATTGGTGAAAACAAAGAGGAATTAGCATTTATAAAAAAATGTTTACCAAAAAATGTAAAAAGGGATTTTTTGGCGAAAAAAAATTCGACAACGATAGTAAAGAAAAGATTTATTGACTCCGTAAACAAAAACAAAGTGCTTGGCGTTTATTCTATTAATGATAATCCACTAAATAAAAATCAGAGCTCAGTTTTAAATAAAAAAATCATAAAACAAATAAAAAAACATGATTTGGTTATTGTTTCTGATTATGGTCACGGCTTTATATCCAACGATGCAGCAAAAAAAATAATTAAATATTCAAAATTTATTGCAGTGAATGCCCAACTAAATGCAGCAAACGTAGGACACCATACAATTTCAAATTATGTAGGTGCAAATTTAGTAATTATTAATGAGAATGAAATGCGCCATGAAATGAGAAACAAGTATGACGGAGTAGAAATTTTGATAAAAAAATTATCTGATAAACTTAAATCACAATACACAACTGTGACCTCAGGAGATACTGGATCTAAAATATATACAAGAAGATCAAAAAAACTTTTAAGCTGTCCTGCTTTTGCCAAGAACGTTGTAGATAAAGTTGGAACTGGTGATGCAATGTTGGCTCTTCTTTCTGTAGGAATTTATAAAAAAAATGATGTCAATTTTTCGATGCTTGTTTCCGCACTAGCAGCTGCTATGAAAATACAATTTATGGGTAATAGTCAGCAAATAAAGAAACCAGATATTATAAAAAGCCTTCAAGCTTATCTAAGCTAAATGTTTAAAAATATATTTATAACGGGAGGAGCAGGATACGTTGGATCTGCTTTAGTTCCCAGATTGTTAACCGAGGGTTATAAAGTTACCGTATTAGACCTGATGATTTATGGACAAAATGTTATTAAACCTCATAAAAATTTAAAAATTATAAAAGGAGATATAAGAGATCAAAATTTAATAAAAAAAAATGTAGTTAATACAGATGCTGTTATACATTTGGCCTGCATTTCAAATGACCCAAGTTTTGAGTTAAATAAAAAACTAGGGCAAGATATTAATTTTAAAGCTTTTGAACCTTTGGTAAAAATATCAAAAGAATCTGGTATAAAAAGATTTATTTTTGCATCCTCTTCCAGTGTTTATGGCATTAAAAAAGAGAAAAATGTTAATGAGGAAATGAAATTAGAACCATTAACTGACTACTCAAAATTTAAAGCAGAATGTGAAAAAGTTTTAAAAAAATATCAAAGTTCAGATTTTACCACCGTTACTATAAGACCAGCAACAGTGTGTGGATTTGCGCCAAGACAAAGACTTGATTTAGTTGTAAATATTCTAACAAATTTAGCATACCACAAAAGATCAATAACTGTTTTTGGCGGCAATCAATTAAGACCAAACATACATATAGACGATATGGTAGAAGCATATTTATTACTTCTTAAGACACCAAACAATAAAATTGCTGGAAAAACTTTCAATGCCGGTTATGAAAATTTTTCAGTAGAAAAACTCAGCTTAGATGTAAAAAGTGTTATCGGAGATGATGTTAAACTAGTTTTTTCAAAAACTGATGATAATAGGTCATATCATATTTCGTCTGAAAAAATCAGGAATGAACTAGGTTTTGTGCCAAAAAAAAATATAAGAGATGCAGCGCAGGATCTAAAAAATGCTTTTGAAAAGAAAGTTTTAGAAAACACTCTAGAAAATGAAATTTATTTCAATATTAAAAGAATGAAAACTTTAAACCTAAAATGAAAGTAAGATATTCCTATCTTCCAGAACAGTTCAAAAATGTCAGTGATCTTTGGGTCAAATTAAAAAGGTTTGTGCCTACTGGAGATTTTACTTTAGGAAAGCCTCTACAGGTTTTTGAAAAAAATTTTGCTAGACTAATCGGGGCAAAATACGCTATCGGAGTTAATTCTGGGACAGACGCATTAAAATTATCCTTAAAAGCTATTAATTTAAAACCTGGAGACGAAGTTATAACTGCAGCAAATACTTTTGTTGCCACGGTGGGAGCCATAAATGAACTTGGAGGTAAAACAGTATTTGTAGATTGTGATGATACTTTTTGCATGAATACAAAAGAAATTAAAAAAAAAATTACAAAAAAAACCAAAGCTATAGTTCCGGTACATTATTCTGGCAGTGTGGCAAAAATGGATGAAATAATGGAAATTGCAAATAACAATAAAATTCATGTACTCGAAGATGCTTGTCAGTCAATTTTAGGATCTTACAAAAATAAAAATTGTGGTACTTGGGGCTTAACAGGATCTTTTTCTTTTCATCCACTTAAAAATATTAATGTTTGGTCAGATGGTGGAATGATAGTTACCGACAATAAGTCAATTTATAAAAAACTTCTTTTGTTGAGAAATCACGGTTTAAAAAATAGAGATGAAGTAGAATTATTAGGTTTTAATTCTAGGTTAGATACTTTTCAATCAATAGTGGGCAATTGGCTTTTGCCAAAAGCAAAGGGCATAGCAAAAAAAAGAATAGAAAATGCTAAATTTTTTGACAAGAATTTTTCTAACATTTCTGAAATAAGAATTCCAAAAAGATCAAAGAAAGTTAAGCACGTTTTTCATTTATATATTGTGTTTGCAAAGAAAAGAGATCAATTACTGAAATATTGTTTAAAAAAAGGTGTTGAAGCTAAGATTCACTATCCTGTTCCCATTTACAGACAGAAACCTTTTTTAAAGATGGGTTATAAAAGAGGAGACTTTCCCGTGGTTGATAACCACGCAAAGAATATGATTTCTTTTCCATGCGATCAACATCTCTCAAAAAGACAATTACACCTGGTAGTAGATACTGTCAGAAGTTTTTATAATAGATAATGAAAGTAAAATATTTAAATTTTATAGAACAATGGAGGGAAGAGAAAAGGCAATTGCTTCCTGTTTTATTAAATGTATTAGACTCAGGTCAATACGTTGGGGTACGTGGCAAAGAAATCACAAGATTTGAAAAAAGAGTTAGCAAGGAATGTAAGATGAAATACGCTGTAGCTCTTAACAGTGGAACAGACTCCCTTACCTTCGCATTGCATAGTGTTGGTGTTAAAAGAGGTGATGAAGTGATTACACCAGCAAATTCCTACGTTGCTTCAACTGGATCAATAGTTCATTTGGGTGCCAAACCAGTCTTTGTAGATGTTTTGCCAGATCAAAATATTGACCCTAAGGAAATACAGAAAAAGATCACTAAAAAAACCAAAGCAATTATGCCCGTGCATTTGACTGGAAGACCATGCCAAATGGACGAAATAATAAAAATATCAAAAAAATATAATATAGCAGTAGTAGAAGATTGTGCCCAAGCTTATGGAAGTAAATACAAAAATAAACCATGTGGTTCATGGGGAGATATAGGATGTTTTTCAACACATCCACTTAAAAATCTTAATGGTATGGGCGATGGCGGTTTCATTGTTACAAATAATTTTAGGGTTGCAGAAAGAATTAGAAAAGCAAGAAATCACGGTTTAAAAAATAGAGATGAAATGGAATTTTTTGGATTTGTTTCAAGAATGGATAATATTCAAGCAGCTATTTTAAATTTTAGACTTGGCAGAATATCTAAAATTATTAAAAAAAGAAGAGCTAATGCAAATTATTATATGAAAAAATTAAACAAAAAATATATTTTTTTTCCTCCAGAAAAAAAATATGAGTTTAATACCTACCATACTTTTATTATTCAAGTTCCTCAAAGAGATAAATTAAAAAAATATTTAACTAAGAAAAATATATCTACCTATATCCATTACCCAATACCAATTCATAAACAGAAGCCTGTTCTTAGAATGAACCTAGGAAAACAGAATTTGCCTGTAACTGAATTACAATCAAAGCAAATTTTGTCACTACCAATTAATCATAATTTAAAGAAGAGCCATCTTGATTATGTAGTAAACTCAATAAATAATTTTTTTCCAAAATGAAAAAATTGTACCGAGATTTATATAAAAAAATTTATAAAATAAGAAGTGTAGAGAAAAAGATCTCTGAGATGTATAAACATCAAGAAATAAGATGTCCGGTTCATCTTTCTATTGGTCAGGAAGCTGTAGCAGCAGGAGTCTGTGAAAATCTCAGAAACGATGATGAAATTATAAGTACACACAGATCTCATGCCCACTATCTAGGAAAAGGTGGAAGTTTAAAAAATATGATTGCTGAACTTTATGGAAAAGACAAGGGTTGTGCACGGGGACTTGGTGGTTCAATGCATCTACAAGATCTTAGTAAAGGCATTTTTGGATCAGTACCTATAGTTGGTAGCACCATTCCTATAGGTGTGGGTATGGCTTTTTATTCTAAATTTTCTTTAAAGAAAAATAATATTACTACAATTTTTTTTGGTGAAGGCGCAACTGAAGAAGGTGTTTTTCATGAGTCGATTAATTTTGCAAGTTTACACAACTTGCCAATATTATTTGTTTGTGAAAACAATCTTTATTCAGTTTATACAAGACTTAAGCAAAGACAATCTGTAGATCGAAATATAAAAAAACTTGTAAAGTCAAATGGAATTGAATCTTATAGTTCTTCAGGTAATGACGCGGTTGGAGTCTACTCTTTAGCAAAAAAATGTATAAATAAAATTAGAAAAAAAAATAAACCAATATTTTTAGAATTTAAAACCTATAGATGGCTCGAGCATTGCGGACCAAATTGGGATGACAACTTAAATTATAGACCTAAAGGTGAGTTAAAAATGTGGATGAAAAAATGTCCTTTACAAAAGCTTAAAGTGAGAATTTTTTCAAATTCTAAAAATAATTACAGACTTAACAAAATTGAAAAAAAAATTAACACTGAAATAAAAAATGCTTTCGATTTTGCAAAAAAAGCCAAATTTCCAAAAAAAAATATTTTAAATCAATTTATTTATTCAAGCTAAATCCCTTGAGAAACATTAAATTTAACCAATCTATAAAAGAGGCACTGAACTTATCTATGCTTAGAGATAAAAAGGTAGTTTTGATGGGGTTAGGTGTTACCGATCCTAAAGGTATATTTGGTACCACAAAGGATCTTGAAAAAAAATTTGGGTCTTCAAGAGTTATAGAAACGCCCACTTCAGAAAATGCAATAACGGGTATTGCTTTAGGTGCAGCAATAAAAGGTTTAAGACCTGTTTTAACACATCAAAGAGTAGAGTTCGCTTTGCTTAGTATGGAACAAATAATAAATCAATTATCCAAATGGCATTTCATGTCAGCTGGAAAACAAAAAGTTCCAATTGTTATCAGAATGATTATAGGAAAGGGTTGGGGTCAGGGACCTCAGCATTCTCAAAGTTTGGAGGTTCTTTTTTCTCATATACCTGGTTTAAAAGTAGTTGCGCCTTCAAATGCTTACGATGCCAAAGGTTTGATGATTCAAAGTATAAGAGATAATAATCCAGTAATTTTTTTCGAACATCGATGGGTTCATGATATTTACGGAAATGTTCCAAAAAAAAGTTATAATATAAAGATTGGAAAAGCAAAAACTATTAAAAAAGGAAAAGATATAACAATAGTTTCTTTTTCAGAAGCCTTAGTTCAGGTGATGAGACTTTATAAATTTTTAAAAATAAATGGAATTAATCCAGAAATAATAGATCTTAGAACGCTTAGACCAATAGACAAAAATACAATAATAAATTCAGTAAAAAAAACAGGTAAATTGTTAGTCGTCGACAATAGTTGGACAACCTACGGTGTAAGTGCTGAAATTATGTCTATAGTAACTGAGTCTATATTTAAAAAACTTAAAAAATCTCCTCAAAGAATCGGAATAAAAAATCTTTTAATTCCTAGTACAAGAGAGCTCGCAAAGCATTGTTACTTAGATTCAAAGAATATTTTAGAAAAGATTGTTTCTATTACAGGAAAGAAGATAAACAAAAAAAAGAAAAATTTATTTTTAAAAGAAATGACAACCCATGACTCCGACATACCTTATAAAGATTTTAAAGGACCCTTTTAACTATGAATAAATTTGAAAAATTAAACAAAGAATTTTTACGTAAGGGATATTTAATTCAAAAAGTTGAAAATAAAGAAGCTCTTAAGTATATGAATTCTTTAATTAAAAACAAACTATCTAATTTAATTAGAACTAGTTTGCCGCAAAAAAAAGTTTCATTAGATAATCTTCATAAGTTCATCAAACCGTCTGAACTTAATTCTATTAGAATGAAATTAATTAACCATTTGAATAGTGACAAAAAATTTAGAAAAAATTATTTTGAAATTGCAAAGAGCATTATTTTTTCAATTATTGGAAATGAACTTGCCATGCAAAATAATATTAATTTATCAATTCAAATGCCAAAGGATCAAAGCTCTTTATTACCCTTACATTCTGATACATGGTCGGGTGACTCTCCATTTGAAGTTGTTCTTTGGTTACCAATGGTTAATTGTTACAAAACAAAATCAATGTTTCTTTTGAAGCAAAATAAAAGTGAGAAATTTAGAAAATATTTTTCAAATAAAAAGATAAAAATTTCATCGCAATTGCAGAAAAAATTTAAAAAAGATTTAGTATTTTTAAATATAAAATTTGGACAATTCTTACTTTTTAATCAAAATTTACCACACGGAAATGTTGTTAACATAACTAAAGAGACTAGAGTTTCACTTAATTGCAGATTTAAAGGTTTATTTACGCCGTATGCACAAAAAAAACTTGGAAGTTTTTTTTCTCCCTTAATAGTAAGACCAGCTTCCAAAATTGGTCTTAATTATAAATTTCCTGGAGAGGAAAAATAGTGATTTTAAAAGGCTACATATCAAGCAGACCTTTAAACGATAACGTTGCTGTAGATCAAAGCATACAAAATATGGTTATAAGAAATTCTTGTAACAAAAGAGGATTTACCTTTCTTTTAAGCGCAACAGAGTATGGTATGAAAAATTGCTTTTTAATTTTAAATCAAGTTTTACAAGATTTAAAAAATAATAAATTTGAAGGAGTTGCTTTTTATAGTTTATTACAGCTTCCTCGCAGTTTTAAAATTAGAGAAAAAATTTACAAAGCTTCAATTTTAAAAGGAAAAACAATATTTTTTTGTATGGAAAATATTTTAATAGATAAGAAAAATAATATTGAAAAAATTGAAGAAATTATAAAATTACAAAATTCTTTAAAGTACTGTCCAAAAAACATAAACATTAATTAAAAGCAATGCATTTTGCTTCTAAAGCAATAATTTTTTCAAACAACAAGTATCTTCTTCAGCTTAGAGATAATAAAAAAAATATTCTTTACCCAAATCATTGGGCATTATTTGGGGGAAGATTTAAAAAAAATGAGAGTGCCGAAGAATGTTTGATAAGAGAAATTAAAGAAGAACTATTAGTAAAAATTAAAATAACCATGAAGATTTACGAGAGATACAATTCTGAAACAAATGGCTATATAAATTATTTTTATGCACAAGCTTTAAATGATATTAAATCAGAAAATCTTAAAGAAGGTCAAGCGTTGCATTGGTTTTCAAAAGCAGAAATACATAAGCTTAAAATAGCAAAAGATTTAAAAATTATTTTGGATTATCTAAATTAGAGATGAACAAAATAAAATTAGGCTTTGTTGGTTGTGGATTTAATGGTCAAATAGGCTTTATACAAAATTTTTATAAAAACAAAAGTTGCAAAATATCAGGAATTGCTGAAGCCAGAATTAAATTACTTAAAAAAGTATCAAAGAAATTTAAAGTGAAGAATCAATACACTTCTCATAGTGATTTAATAAAAAATATAAATAAATTTGATGCAATTGTAATAGTTGCGAAAAGAAACATGATGCCGGCAATAGCCTATGATTTTTTAAAATTTAAAAAACCTCTACTTACTGAAAAACCTGTAGCGTCAACATTTGAACAAACTAAAAAATTACTCAGATTAGCTAGAAAAATGAAAACTCCATACAAAATTGGTTATAATAAAACTTATGATCAGGGCATAGAAAAGGGAAAGTTAATATTTGACAAACTAATAAAAGAGAAAACTTTTGGAAATTTAATTTATATAAAATCTCATAGGTTATCCGGCAGTGGGTATGATCCTAAAAATTTGTATATAAGAACAAATGAAAAAAACTTTCTGAAAAAACCATGTTGGTCTTCCAAGCCAAAATGGCTGCCAAAAAAATATATTAAAAGTTATTCAAAGTATTTAAATTTATATTGCCATAATATTAATTTGTTAAAATTTTTCACAAAAAAAACTCCTCAAATAAAGTTTTCTAATTTGTCAGACAAAAGTATATCAACTGTTTTACTAAATTATGGTAAATATTATGCAATTTTGGAAACTGGATTTTTTACCAAGAAAGGATGGGACGAGACTTTTGAAATTTATTTTGAAAAAGGGCACATTAAAATTATTCTACCACCACAGCATAAGCAAAATATTTCTTCAAAAGTTTTTGTTTATGATAATAGTAAAAACAAAATTACACACAAATATTCTTTTAAATCTTGGTCTTTTAAAAGACAAGCCGACGATTTTGTAAAAGATGTAAGAAAAAAAAAGGTAAGCAAAAATAATTTATCTTCTTCAGTAGAAGACATGAGAACCGTAGAACAAATTTGGAAAAAATTTATTTTAAAATCATGATAATAATTAAAATATTCAAAAAATTAATATTAATTTTTAAAAACATAATTAAATTTTTTGTAAAAAGAATTCCAAGATTTATCGCCAAACCTCTTTTCTTGTTCATAATAAGTCTTGATGATATTTTATTAAAAACTAGGATTTATTTATTTGGTATATTTTATGGAAAACAACATAAGGTATCAAAGGCTTTGAAAGATTTAAAAACGTATGGTGTAGCTATAATACCAAATTTTTATAACGAAAAAGAAGTTACTGATATGAAAAATAGCTGCATCGAACACCTAGATAGTTTGCCTTTAGAAAAATTAAAAACTGATGAATATATATCAAATATGAAAGTTAATATTAATAACCAAGAAGTTTACCTTGAAAGATTGGGCGGATCTTTAAAACTAAAAGGCATTAATAATTTTTTTAAAGACATAGGCAAAAGAATAGAAATGAAGCTTATTAATTTAATTTATCATTTGTCCTTTAAGGGACCATTTTTGATTTATAATCTTACGCACGACGGATCATTTAAACATCCGGCTGTACCAATGCCAAAAACAAATGATGAAGCAATAGCTGGAAAAGCTCATGTAGATTTATATAAGCACCATCTAAGATGTTTTATTGCTTTAGATGATGTGAGAAATGATAACGGACCAACAGTTTATTATAAAAATTCGATGAACTTTAAAGAAATAAAAGAAAACCACTTGAACCTATTCCTCAAAGACTTTGATTTTAACCTTGATAAAGGCGGAGATCATTATTTAAATGAAAAGAAAAAAAGCTTTTTAGAGAAAAAAAATTTAAAATCTAAATTGACATGCAAAAAAGGAGATTTGGCACTTATAGACTTAAAAACCGCTCATTATGGAACCCTTCCTGAAAAAGGACAACGACATCTACTTTGGTTATACTATTAGTATTAAAATAAAATAAAAAATTATGAATAATAAAGGAAAATATCATGACAATTTAATCGAATATGCGATTAATGCAAAAAAAAATAGCATTCCTTATCCAAAGAGATTTTGTTTTGTTTTAACAAACTTATGTAATCTTGCTTGTACTTTCTGCTTTCAGGATAGAAAAAAACAAAACGGAGCAATGACAGCAGAAGATTGGATAAAACTTGCCGATCAATTACCCAAAGATTCAAGAGTTACTCTAACGGGTGGTGAACCAATGGTAATAAAAAACTTTGAAAAAATTTTTGATCATGTTGCTAAAAGATTTGAATGTAACATGATTACCAATGGTTTGTTGCTTACAAAAGATCTAATTGACTTTATGTTGAAATATAAAAATTTTAAAGTTTTATCAATTTCTATTGATAACAAAAAAAACACAATAAGAAAACAGGCTAATATTCAAGAGAGTAAATGGGATGAAAAATGGAATCATGTAGAAAATATGATGTTATATTTTCAAAAAAGAAAAAAGGAATTAAATTACAATCATTGTAACCTTGACTCAAAAACAGTTGTTTTAGATGAAAATGCAAAAGATCTTTTAAAAATTCACAAATATTGCGTAGAAGATTTGCAATGTGATACACATGCCTTTCAATTTTTGAAAGGTTCTCCGATTCAACACTCAGACATTATGTTTAAATTTGAAAAAATATTCGAAAAAAGCATTGCACCAGATTATAAAAATTGGAAAATAATTATCGATCAACTTAAGAAAATTAAAGAATATAATAAAAAAAATAAAAAAACTGCATTCTTACACCCAGCGTTAGCATCAGTAGCAGATGATGATAAAAAAATTGATATGGATTATTGTAACAATGTCAATCATGATAAAAAAAATTATAAACCTTGTGCTGCGCCATGGGGAACAGCTCATATTAATGTAGACGGCACATTCTTTCCTTGCCTAGCAGTAGACATGGGTAATGTAAAAGATGGTTTAGATAAAGTGATATTTGGGAAAAAATTTAAAAAATTTAAAGAAGTTATTGCCAAAGAAGGTACAGTTGAAGCCTGCAATCGTTGTGGTTGGTTAAAACCACTAAATTAATTTTTTATTATTATAAAAATTTCTTCATATAAATATGAATTTAAAATCGATTTCTAAAAAAATTAGAAAAACTATACTTAATACAATTTATACAGCAAAAACTGGTCATATAGGTGGCAGTCTTTCTTGTGTTGATATATTAATCTCTTTGTACTTTGGAAAACATTTAAAGTTTGATCCTAAAAAACCAAAACTAAAAGACAGAGATCGTTTAATTGTAAGTAAAGGTCATGCAACGGCAGCATACTATTCAGTTCTTGCACATTTGGGATTTATAAAAATTTCAGAGCTACAAACTTATTGCAGAAATAATACTCGATTGGCAACACATTTGAGTGGAAGTGTACCAGGAGTAGAATTTGACACAGGATCTCTCGGACATGGTCTGGGCATAGCTTGTGGATTGGCATATTCAGCAAAAATCGACAAAAAAAAATACAAAGTTTTTGCTTTAATTAGTGATGGAGAGTTATACGAAGGATCAGTTTGGGAAGCTCTTTTATTTGCCAGTCATTACAAGCTTAATAATTTAATTATAATTGTTGATAGAAATAATCAGATTGTTATGGATAAGACGGAAGATTGCATAAAACTAAATCCTTTAGAAAAAAAATTTAAATCTTTTGGTTACAAGACATTTCAGATTAATGGGCACTCGTTTAAGGATTTAGATAGAGTTTTCAAAAAAATAATGAAAAAGAAGAATTCTCCTCCAACAGTTGTTATTGCAAATACAATTAAGGGAAAAGGAATATCTTTTATGGAGAAAAATGTTAAATGGCATCATGCTGTTCCTCAAAAAGAAGAATTTGAAAAAGCACTTAAAGAATTAGGTTAATTTATGAAACCAAATAAAGAGAACATCGATATTATGACAGCTTTTTTTCAAGAGCTAGAGAGTTTTGGAAAAAAAGATAAAAATCTTTTTTTTATTTCGGCTGATCATGGAGCATGGGCTCTTGCCAATTTTAAAAAGAAACTTAAAAAACAATACATGAATATAGGAATATCCGAACAAAACATGATTAGTTTTGCTGCCGGCATGGCTCTTAATGGAAAAAAAATATTTTTATTTACAATCACTCCTTTTATTACTCAAAGATGCCTTGAACAAATAAAGATGGATCTATGTTTTCCAAATCTTCCAGTTACTATTGTGGGAAATGGCTCAAGTTTAACATACGCTTATCACGGAACTTCGCACCAGGCCATAGAAGATATAGCCATGATGAGATCTCTTCCAAATTTAAAAATTTTAAATCCTTGTGATAATATATCTTCAAGAGAAGCGGTGAAAGTAGCGTATAAATCAAATCAACCGGTATATATAAAATTAGATAAAGGTTTTTTTCCTGATACGTATTCAAGCTTTTCCGAGCTAAAAGAAGGAGCTTATGAGTTTGGCAATAGAAAAGAACAAAGTGAATTATGCATTTTTTCAACAGGAAGCATGATTGAAACAGCAAAAAATATTTCTAATGATTTAAAAAAAGAAAATATAAATTCAACAGTGGTTGATATTTTTCGGGTAAAACCCTTAAATAAAGACAAAATCAAAAAAATTATAAATAAACATAAAGCAGTAATAACCATAGAAGAACAGCATATTGATGGTGGCATTGGATCTCAAGTCTGTGAAATTTTAGCTGAGGAAAATATTAACGTTCCTATAAAAAGATTTGGGATAAAGGATAAATATTGCAAATTATATGGAAGTAGAGATTGGTTACGAAAATTTTATGAAATTGATAGAGATACGATATCTAAAAAAACCCTTAGTTGGCTAAAAAAGTAATTTTGTGAAAAAAATAAATTATATCGTTTTGGGTAATACAGGTTTTATTGGTAAGAATTTAGAAAACTATCTCTTAAGAAAAAAAAAAAATGTTAAAGGATTTGCTTCAAAAAAAATTAATCTACTAATAAAAGCAAAAGCACTTAAACTTTCAAAATTTATTAATAGCAAAACTATAATATTTTTTCTTTCTTTTAATAAAAATCAAAAAAACGCTACTGCAGAAGATTTACAAAAAAATTTATTGTTAACAAAAAATTTTCTAGAGGTACTTAACAAAAACAAACCAAAATCTGTATTATTTTTTAGTTCTCAATCTATATATGGGGAAAACACAAACAATACAAATACCACAGAAAAAACCTTGCCAGATCCAACTTCTTTTTATGGTATAGCAAAATATACAGCGGAACGAATGATGACAAAATATTGTTTAGAAAAAAAAATACCTTTAATTATAGTTAGAATTCCAAGAGTCTATGGTTTAGGTGACGATGTAAATAATTATGGTCCGATGAAATTTACTGATTTTTTTAAAAAAAAAAAAAACTTTGACTTTATGGGGAGACGGAAGTGAGAAAAGAGATTATTTGTATATTGGTGATCTAAATGAGATTTTATTAAAATTAATCAAGAAGAATTTTACAGGTTTAGTAAATATCTGCTCCGGAACTGCTCATTCCTTTTTACAGATAATAAAGTATATAGAATCTTTAACTAAACAAAGATATAAATTAAAAAAAAAGAGGAGATCCAGACCAAAAGTTGATCATATAATGAATAATAAATTTTTAAAACAAATTATAGGAGATTATAAATTCACATCTTTAAAGAGTGGATTAAGCCTATTAATAAAAAATTAAATAACTTATGTCTAAAAAACTAAAACATTCAGGATTAAAGTACAAAAGTTACAGTAAAAGAGAGAACACTAACAATAAGTTACTCTATAAATTTTTTAAAAATAGCCCAGTCAATCAAGAACACATATTAGATAATGTTGGTTTATATTTTAATTCTAAATTTTTATCGAGAATACTTACTCTAAATGAAATTTATAAAATGATACTAGACACCGAAGGTGTTATCTTGGAATTCGGAGTAAGATGGGGACAAAACCTTTCAGTTTTTACTGCACTTAGGGCAATTTATGAACCATACAATATAAAAAGAAGAATAGTAGGATTTGATACTTTCAAAGGTTTTGCAAGCTTAAGCAAAAAGGATGGTAAAAGAATGAAAACAGGAGATTTGTCTGTCCCAAAAAATTATTATGATTATCTATCTCAATTATTGGGACATCTTGAAAAGTTTAATCCAGTCTCACATATTAAAAAGCATGAACTTATAAAAGGAGACGCTACAAAATCTATAAAAAAGTTTTTAAAAAAAAATCCCCAAACAATAATATCTTTAGCTTTTTTTGATTTTGATATTTATAAGCCAACGAAAATTTGTCTAAAAGCAATATTGCCTCACTTAATTAAAGGAAGCGTTCTTGTTTTTGATGAATTAAATGACAAAGTTTCTCCTGGAGAAACTGCAGCACTTAAAGAAGTATTTAAATTACACAAGGTTAAACTTAAGAGATATAGATATTCAACCAGAATATCGTACTTTGTGGTCGAATAAAAAAAATCTATAAAAAAACTAAATGCGAATTGGAATAGATTTCGATAATACAATAGCAAACTACGATGAGGTTTTTTGTAAGGTTGCCTTCAATAATAAACTAATAAAAAAAGATTGGAGTGGTAACAAACAAGCGTTAAGAAAAAAAATAATTAAAGATAAAAATGAAGAGGTTTGGAAAAAACTTCAAGGTCTTGTTTATGGAAAATATATGCATCTTGCAAAACTAAGCGAAGGTTTTATTAATTTCTTATTTAAATCAAAACTACTGGGTGCAAAAGTTTATATAGTAAGCCACAAAACCATCTATGGCCATTACGATAGAAACAAAGTGCCATTAAGACAAGTTGCGTTAAAATGGATAATAAAAAAAAAAATACCTGAATTTGAAAAAATATATTTTGAGGATTCCATAGATAATAAAATCAGAAGAATAAATAATTTAAAATTAGATTATTTTATAGACGATTTAGAATTAATATTAAAAAACAGAAAATTTTCAAAAGAAACTAATAAAATATTATTTAGCAGACAGGTAAAAAAAAAATTATCAAAAAATATCAAACAATTTAATAAATGGTCAAATATTAGAAAATGTATATTTGGGCCAGAAGGATTAAAAGAAATTAAAACTTATGCAGAATTTATTTCTAAAAAAAAAATTTTCAGAGTGAATAAAATTAAAGGTCAAAGAAATAGTCAGCTATATAAGATAATTTACAAAGATGGTCTAATAGCTGCTCTTAAAAATTATCCAGCCGAAGATTTGGATAGAAGAAAAAGATTAAAAAGAGAATATGAAAGTTTACAACTAATGAAAAAAAATGGTTTTAAAGATGTGTCTAAAGTTTTGTATCAGGATGAAAATTTGAATATTATTATATTTCAATGGATATCTGGAATAAAACCAATCAAAATTGACAATCACGAATTAAATAAGTCTATAAATTTTATAAAAAAAATAAAAAAAATATCTAGAAAAACAGTCGGAAATTTTTATTTTGACGCTGTGGAATCGTGTAAAAGCCTAAAAGATATTACAAGTCAAATAAATTATAAAATGAATGATCTTTTAAAATCAAAAAATAATTCAGAAAAATTTAAACATTTTTTAAGATTTATGTTAAAGCCAACTTATATGAATTTACATAAAGAAGCTAAGCACTCCAAAATGTACAAACTATTTATTCAACCAATAAATAAAAATTATGAAATATTAAGTCCATCAGATTTTGGTTTTCATAATGCAATAAAAAAATCAAAAAAAATAATTTTTATCGATTTTGAGTATTTTGGAAAAGATGATCCAGTAAAATTGGCTGCTGATTTTTTGTTACATCCAGGCATGAAACTTAAAGATGATCAAAAAAAGAAATGGTTAAAGGCAGTTTTAAAAGTATTTAAAAGAGATAAGTATTTTGAACAACGTTTAAAATTTTTAATACCTTTTTATGCAATCAGATGGTCTTTGATAGTCTTAAATGATTTTAGAAAATCTGACTTTAATCAAGAAAACTATAAAAACTTTATTGTTAACAAAAAATTATTTTTTAATAAAAGAATTAAACAAATAAACAAATCTTTGTATTTTTGTAATTTGGTGAGAAGTCGAGGATATCAAAAATGGCTAAATTAAAAGTAAAAAATACTAAATTAGATAACAGATCAATTTATCTTAGAAAATTAATTCTCAAAGGATTAGCGGGTGGCAAGAGAGGACATATAGGTTCCTCCATGTCCCTAGTGGAAATCCTAAGAGTCTTGTATGACCATGTTTTAAAATACAATCCAAAAAAAATAAATTTAGAAGAAAGGGATAGATTTATTTTAAGCAAAGGTCACGGTTGTTTAGCCTTATATGCAATTTTAAGTGACAAAGGATTTTTTAGCAAAGAAAAACTTAAAACATTCTGTAAATCAAAATCTATATTGGGAGGCCACCCAGATAGAAATATTCCAGGAGTAGAAACAACCACTGGTTCATTAGGACACGGTCTATCAATTGGTATAGGTATTGCATTATCTTTAAAAATAAAAAAAAGAAAATCTAAAGTTTATATAGTTTTAGGAGACGGAGAGATGAACGAAGGTTCAGTTTGGGAAGGATTGATGTCAGCTTCAAAGCATAAACTAGATAATTTGGTAGTTATAGTGGATCATAACAATCTCCAAACCTATGGAAGCCCTGAAGAAGTAGCGGGCTTGAGTAACATAAAAGACAAAATGATAAGTTTTGGTTTTAGAGTAAAGGAAGTCGATGGACATTCAACAAAAGATATTAAAAAAGCACTTAAAAATAAAAAAGATAATTCAAAAAAACCACTTGGATTAATTTGCAGAACTATAAAGGGTAAGGGCATAGATTTTGCTGAAAATCAATTAGATTGGCATCACAAAGCAAATTTAGACGATCTTACAATAAAAAATATTTATAATTCACTTAATAAAATTTCTTAAAATGAGACAGGCAGTTTTAAAATCTCTAGAAAAATTAGCCAATAAAAATAAAAAAATTATTTTTATAGGTTCTGATCTGGGTCCAAATGTTCTTAAAAATTTTAAAAAAAAACACCCAGATAGATTTTTTATGGAAGGTGCAGCTGAACAACATATAATTTCTATGGCTTGTGGAATGGCTCAAGAAGGATTTATACCTTACGTTAATACTATAGCAACTTTTTTGACCAGACGATGCTTTGAACAAATATCATTAAATATGGGTCTTCAGAAAACGAAAATTAGATTAATAGCCAATGGTGGAGGTTTGGTTTACGCTCCTCTCGGTCCAACCCACTTAGCTATCGATGATATTTCAATTATGAGGACAGTACCAAACATGACAATTTTAGTTCCAGCCGATGCTGTAGAAATGTCCATGCTTATGAAAGAAACAGTGAGTCATCCCGGACCAATTTACATAAGAGTAGCTAAAGGTGGTGATCCAGTTGTTACAAATGGTTTATATAATAAATTTAAAATAGGAAAATTATACAAGGTAGGAAAGGAAAAAGAGGTTATAATTATAACAACAGGAATAACTCTAAATACTGCACTAAAAATTAGAAAAACTTTAAACCGTAAAGGTTTTAAAATTGGCGTAGTTCACGCTCCAACCGTAAAACCTATAAATCAAAAACAATTATATAGTTTAACAAAAAGTGCTTCAGTTATAATCACAATTGAGGAACAAAGTGTAGTAGGTGGGCTTGGAGGGGCTGTATCAGAGATGTTAATGGAAAAGAAACTTAAAAAACTTAAAAAATTTAAAAGAATTGGATTACCAGATGCTTTTCCAGAGGGATATGGTAGACAGCACAACATGATGGAAAGGTACGAAATTGACTTTAAAGGTTGTTTAAATAAAGTAAAAAAAATTATTAAATAAATGGGAAAACTAGTCAACTTTGTAGGTCGTCTTCATAAGTCAACTAAAAGAAACTATCTTGAGAGAATGGTAAACCAAAAAGTTTACTGTATGAAAAAAGCAAGAAAGTTTGAATATGATTATTGGGATGGAAAAAGAAAATTTGGTTATGGAGGATACAGATATATACCAGGGAGATGGACCTCTGTAGCTAAGAACATGATTAAAAAGTACAACCTTAATAATAAGTCAAGAGTTTTAGATGTTGGTTGTGGTAAAGGATACATACTTTTTGAAATGAAAAAGATACTTCCTAACCTAAAAGTTTATGGGTTTGATGTTTCAAAACATGGAGTCAAAAATTCCAAGCCCGAGGTTAAAAAAAATCTTTTCATTCGTGATGCAAGAAAAAAATTTCCATTTAAAAATAATCATTTTGATTTAGTGATTTCTTTAGCATGTCTACATAATTTAAAAGTTCATGAATTAGAGAAATCTATCAAAGAAATACAGAGGGTAGGAAAAAGAGCTTATATTATGGTTGAAGGTTATAGAAATGAGCAAGAACTTTTTAATTTACAGTGTTGGGCATTGACTGCAGAAACTTTCTTTGATGATGAAGAGTGGAAATGGATTTTTAAGAAATGTAAATATACCGGTGATTTTGAATATATATATTTTGAATAATGATAAAAAAATTTAATTGGAAAGAAACTAAAAAATCCGTCTTTTTTGAGAAGAAAAAAAAGAACATAACATTAATTGCTAAAAAGAACATAGAATTTTTAAAGCACAACAGCAATCAGTTAAATAAAAAAAGTAGAGTTTGCATTCATAAAAATGACAAAGAAAGAATTCACGAAATGATTGTTTTTCATAAAAAAGGGTCCTATGTAAGACCGCACAAACATTTAAACAAATTGGAGTCTTTTTTTATCATCAGTGGAGAAGTGACTTTAGTTATTTTTGATAAAAAAGGTATACCCATAAAAAAAATAGATATGGGCGATTATCATTCTGGAAAAATATTTTTTTATAAAATGAAAAAAAATTACTTTCATACCCAAATTATAAAAAAAAATACTTTATTTAAAGAAGTTACAAATGGACCTTTTATCAAAAATAAAACCTTGAATGCTAATTGGTCACCAAAAGTCCAGGATAAATTAAAAGTAAAAAACTATTTAATTTATCTTAAAAATTATAAAACAAAATAAATCTGAAATTCTAAATGAATCGGTTTGAAATTAAAGGGCCTACCTTTAGACATTCTGACTTAAAATTAATAGGCAGAAGAATAAATATAGAAAAGCACAACAACTACTATCTTAATATTACAAAAAATCTTAAAAATAATTTTAAAGAATTTAAATCAAAAAAATATTCTTTAGTAGATCATGACAACAAAAACTTTACTGGTAAGGCTGGGCAGCAATTTATGAAAAGAAGTGACGTTTTATCAAAAGTTATTCAAAAAAAAATTAAAGATAAAAAAATTAAAATCCTAGATTTTGGTTGCAACAAAGGTGGATTGTTAAAAAAATTTTCTAAATTAGGATATAAAAATTTATATGGTTATGATCTTGGCGTGCACTATAAAAAATTTTTTAAAGATAGCAATATAAAATTTATTAAAAATCTTAAAGAAAAAAAAAATTATTATAATCTTATAATTTTTTCGCATACAATTGCCTATACTGATGATATTGAAAAATTAATAATTTTAATAAAAAGTTTATTAAAAAATGACGGTACCCTTTTTTTTAATATACAGGACGTTAGTAAAAGACCACTTAATTTTTTTCTTGCAGATCAGAAGTATCATTTTAATAAAATAATGATTAAGAACTTTTTTGGTAAATATGGCGAAGTTAAGTTTGTCAAAGAAAATTCTTTGTCTCATGAAATTTTATTTTTCTTTAAATTCAAAAAAAAAATAAAAAAAAAAAATATTTTTGTAAATAGCAATGAGATTAAGAAAGCTAAAAATTTAATTAAGAAAATAAAAAGAATAAAAAATGAATGTAATATTCTTGGAACTAATTTAGCAAGTGCAATTACTATTTCAATTCTTAAAAAAAAAGTGAAAAATATAGTTATAGAAAATAAAAGATCAAAAAATTATTTTTTAAAAAAGAAAATAGTAAGTATTAAAGAACATAAAAAAAATAATATTCCTTTGTTAGTAAATTTTAATCATCAAAATAAAAATGTCATTGAAAAATTAAAGAGTAAATATCATATAAAAAATATTATACAAATTTAATGAATATACCTTATTTAGACTTAAAAGAAAAAAATTTTTTTCATAGAAAAAATTTGTTAAATAGATTCAACAAAATACTTAAACACGGAAGGATTATTAACGGTCCAGAAGTTAAAGAATTTGAAGATAAAATTTCAAAACACCTAAATAGCAAGTACGTTGTTGGTCTTGGTTCGGGTAGTAGTGCGTTATACTTAGCATTAAGATCTTTAAATATTGGTCCTGGCGACGAAGTTATTACTACGCCTTTTACATGGATAATTACTATCAATGCAATTCTAGAGGTTGGAGCAAAGCCAATTTTTGCTGATATAAATGAAGACTTAAATATAAGTCCTAAGAGTATTCAGAACTCTATAACTAAAAAAACTAAGGCTATTATACCGATGCATGTCGGCGGTCATATGTGCGATATGTTAAAGATATCAAAAATTGCCAAAAAAAATAATTTACATATCGTAGAGGACGCTGCCCAAGCATTTTGTGGTTCTTTAAATGGAAAAAAAGCTGGAGATTTTTCAAAAATCTCTGCTTTCAGTTTGAATCCTATGAAAATTCTTAATGCTTATGGGGAATGTGGTTTTGTTAAAACAAATAGCAATGAACTAAGAAAAAAAGTTTTAATGCTAAGGCATGCTGGCACCGCTAAAGATAAAAAAAAAAATAAACATCAACAATTGTTATTATCCATCATTAAATCATAAAATAGATACTTTACAGGCATCATTGGTCTTAGAGAATTTAAAGAAAATAAAAAAAAAATGGAGATTAAGAGATAGAATTGCAAAAATATACGATAAAGAATTAAAACACTTAGTCACTATACAAAAATATCATAAAAATGAAATCCACGGTAGGTATCTTTATATTTTTACCTGTAGAAAAAGAAATGAACTTTTCAATTACTTAAAAAACAAAGGTATAGAATGTAAAATTTTCTATTCACCTTTGGCATGTGATGCACCAATATTTAAAAAAATTTCTAATAAAAATTTAAGTAATTCAAGAAAATTGGTAAATAACAGTCTATCCATACCTCTTCATGAAGGGCTAAGGGTTTCTGAAATTAATTATATCATAAACAATATTAAAAAATTTTATAAGTAATATGACGAATCTTTTTAAAACAAACCAGAACTGTAGATTATGTAAGTCTAAAAAATTAAACAAAATAGTTTCGATAGGAGAAAGTCCGGTATCTGAAAAATATTCAGATACTGGAAATAAAAACGAAAAACAAGAGCTGGTTCCCTTAGATCTTTATTTTTGTGACGATTGTTATCATGTACAGCTTATTCATGTTGTTAATCCAGATTATCTTTGGAGTAACTTTACCTTTAAAACTTCTAGAAACAAGAAATTAGATAATCACTACGAAAATTATGTAGAAAATTTATTTAGTTTTTCAAATAAAACAGAAAAAAATTTTGTTTTGGATGTTGGTAGTAATGATGGAACATTACTAAAAATTTTTATGAGAAAAAATGTAAAAAAAATTCTTGGTATAGATCCTGCAAAAAATGTTGTTGAAGAAGCAAACAAAAATGGAGTTAAAACTATTGCTGGGTATATGAACAAAGAAAATTCTGAAAAAATTAAATCAGAGCATGGTACTGCAGATATTATTACAGCTAATAATGTTTATGCACATGTAGATAATATGGAAGAAATTACCAAAGCGATTAAAAGTATTTTAAAACCTAATGGATTATTTGTTTTTGAGGTATCCTACCTTCTCGATGTAATAAATAAAAAACTTTTAGGCACAATTTTTCACGAACATCTTAGTTATCATTCTTTAAAACCACTAATAAATTTTTTTAAAAAAATGAATTTAAAAATTATTGATGCCCAAAGAAATGATTTACAAGGTGGATCTTTAGTTTGTTATGCTCAACATGTGGATGGTCCATACACTGAATCTGACCGTTTAAAAAAGTTAATCGAACTAGAAGAAGTTTCTGAATTAGATAAAAAAGAAACTTTTAATAAATTTTCAGATGAACTTATAAATTTAAAAAAAAAAATAAATAACAAATTAGACAATCTTCTAAAGGATAAGAAAAAAATTTCAGGATTTGGATCTGCAAGAAGTGCAACAACTTTGATTAAATACCTGGATATTTCATCAAAAATTAATTTTATTGTTGATGACAATAAAGATAAGCATTTTAAATTTACTCCAGGAGATAAAATTCAAGTTTTGCCTTCCGAAATGATATACAAAAACAAACAAGATTACGTGATAGTTTTTGCTTGGGAACACACAAAAAAGATAATTGGTAATCATAAAAAATTCTTTAAAAATGGCGGCAAGTTTATAAGTCTTTTTCCCAACTTTGAGATCATTGAAAAAATTTAAATAAAAAAAGTAAAGTAAAGTGTCCTGTATTTCTTGCAATTCAAGTTTTAGTAACCAACAGTTTAAAATTGGAAATCACTTTAAATGTAGTGAATTTTTTAATTATAAATTTCCTCTTAAATGTGCAAAAAAGTACAAATTAAATTTAGTTTTTTGCAAAAGATGTAATTTAATACAATTTAAAAACCCAATAAATTATTTAAATTTACTTCCAAAATTTAAATGGATGGTAAATAAGGAAGAAGATAAATATCACCCAGATTTTGTAAAGATTTTATTAAAGAAAAAAATACTATCAAAAAAATTTGAAATATTGGGAATCTCAAATTATGACAAAAAATTACTTAGTTCCTTAGAAAATTACGGATATAGAAAAACAAAGTTACTTAATCTTAAAAATCATTTAAATATCAAAACAAGATTTAATTATAGACAAGAAATTATCCAAAAGAATTTATCAGAGAATTCTGCAAAAGTTTTTCTAAAACGAAATAAAAAAGTTGATCTCATTGTTTGTTCAAAGTTGATTGAGCATACACAAAATATTAGGCAGGTATTTTCATTTTTTAAAAAAATTCTAAAAAAAAATGGATTAATAATAATAGATGTTCCTGATTCAAAAAAATCTTTGGTTCAAGGAAATATTTCAATGATATGGGAAGAACATATATCTTATTTTACCAATAAATCCTTACACAACACTCTAGTAATAAATGGTTTTAAAAAAATTTTATCTAAAACATTTTTCTTTAAACAAGAAAATAATTTGGTTTTTTTCTATAAAAAAAATGAAGTTAAATCTTATCCAAATAAATTATTAAAAGAAAAGAATTTAATAATGAAATTTAAAATTAAAGTTAAAAACTATAAGAAAAGAATTGAAAACATTTTACAAACTTTTAAGGAAAGAAAATATTTCAATGTTGTATATGGAGCCGGACATAATTCTGTTGCTTTTATAAATTATTTAAAATTAGGTAAATATTTTTCTTATATAGTTGACGATGATAATAATAAAAAAAATCTTAAACTTTATGGATCTAATTTAAAAGTAAAAAATTTTGATTATATTAAAAAAATTAGTAAAAAATTTGTATTTTTTCTTGGAATAAATATTTATATAGAGAGCAAAGTTACACCAAAACTTAAACAGCTGAAAGACTCAAAAGTATTTTCACTTTATCCAGACAGCAAACTTTTTTTTAAATGAAAAAAATATACTTAATTTTAAGAAGAAGAATTCAGTACTATTTTTATACAATTAATTTTTTTTTTAATGGAGATAAAATTTTCAAAAAGATCAAAAAAATTAGATCTAAAAAAAATAAAAGTGAAGATAAATTAGAGCAACTTTATAAAAAAGAAATAAAAAATCCTCTTGCTGTATTTGAATATGCTTCTTACAAAATATCACAGTCGGATACCACTGGTTTTAAAATTTTAAAAGACTTTGAAATTTTGAGAAAAGAATGGTTAGAAAAAAATCAGTTGGATAAGAAATTTGGAACTTTTATTCCTGCCCAACAATTTATTGGAAGTTTGGGTAATTATTATCCGTTATATTATTATATTCTTAATCACTTTTATTTAGAAAAAAATAAAACAAAACCTACTGTTCTACTCAAGGAAAATGTGAAGATAACTAATCCTGAAATAAGTAAATTTTTTTTACCCTATTTAAATGTTGTTGAAAATAATTCAAAATTTTATAAATATAATTATCTTTACGAAGTTAATAAAGTTCCTTTAGAATCAGTTCTACCTTATAAAAATAAATATTTTCCTTGGGCTGCAGCAATGAATTTTATTAATCAAGATTTAGCAAAAGAAAGTATTTTAGAAAATGCTAATTTTAAGATTTCCAAAGCCGAAGTTAAAAGAGGAAAAGAGAAACTAGCAAAACTTGGAATTGGAGATAAAGATTGGTTTGTTGTTTTGCATATAAGAGAAGGAAAAAATCACATTTTTAGAAACTCAAATCCAGATACTTACATAATGGCTATAAAAGAAGTGATCTCTAGAGGCGGATATGTCGTTAGGGTCGGCGACAACTCCATGACTAGACTTCCTAAAATTAAAGGTTTGATTGACTATCCTTTTACCAATTTAAAAAGTGATTTTATGGATGTTTTTTTGGCATCTAACTGTAAATTTTGTATAGGTACTTCTTCAGGATATGAAGGTTTGCCCCCACTTTTTGGAAAGCCAATTTTATTTGTAAATTTTTTAAATACTTTTGAGTATTTTTGTTACAAAGACACAGATATTTTTATGCCGAAAACACTAATTTATAAAAAAAATAATGAATTAGTACCTTTAAAGGAATTATTTAATTTTGAGACAGGAAATCTAGTAACAGAGAACAGTTATAAATCCAAGGGAATTCAAATAAAAGATAATACCCCAGAAGAAATACTTGTAGCGACACAAGAAATGTTTTCTTTGGTGAACAAAAAAGATCAAAGCCATAGCTTTGCAGATTATAATCTAAAATTTAAAAAATTATTAAACAATTTATATAAAAATTATTTTGATTATTCGCTAAAGCCACTTGCTAATTTACCCTCGTCTTTCTTAAAAAAATATAATTTTTGATATAAAAAAATGCTGTCAAAATATTCTCAGGTTACAAAAATTCTAACTGACAAAAATAAAAAAATGGCACTTTATGCTATATTTTTATCATCTGTTTCAGGTTTATTTGATTTAATAGGAGTCTCTTCTATATTGCCTTTTTTATCAGCTCTATCAAATCCAGAAATAATTGATAGCAATAGATATTTTAACTATTTTTATAACCTTACAAATCTTGAAAAGAATGGTTTTATAATTTTATTGGGTATTTTTTCTTTAGTCGCAATTGTTTTAAATCAATTGTTAAGACTATATTCTAATTGGTACATTTTGTATTTATCCGAAAACCTTTTGTTTGAAAAGTCTAGAGATTTATACTTTTATTATCTTGTAAGACCATACAAATATTTTTTAAAAGAAAATACAGCACACATAGTTCAAAAGTGTACAAACTACGTAAATGCTACTGTTGCCGGTTACATGACACCATTTCTTTTAATAATTGCGCAATCATTTACAACTATTTTTTTATTATCCTTTTTAATATTTTACCAACCAATCCTTACATTGAGTTTAGTTATTTTATTAGGTCTTTTCTACGTGATTGTTTTTGGAAAATTAAAAAAGAAAATAACTTCTATTGGAAAAGCTACTCCAAACTTTTTTAAACAATCATCAAAAGAAATAACAGATACTTTTGAAACTTATAAAGAATTTAAATTACAACAAAATAAAAAATATTTTATTAAAAAATTTGAAAAACCCGCAGAAAAATACAAAAATTCAAATATAATAATAAATTTAATACAACAACTTCCAGCCTTAACAATAGAAGTTTTTGCTTATTCTTTGATTTTAATTTTATCTTTATTTTTATATTTTAAATTAGAAAATTTTTCTGAAATTATTCCTATAATTGGTGTTATCAGTTTATCTATGCGAAGAATAATGCCTGCAGCACAAGGAATTTATACACAATTTTCACAAATAAAATTTTATAAAGCTTCATTTGATAAAATTATAAACGATTTAATTAAATCGATTAATTTTAAAAATAAATTTTCAGTTTTAAAAAATAAAAATAATATAAATTTTAAAAAAATCATAAAATTAGAAAATATAAGTGTTTCTTATGAAAAAAAACCAATTATAAAAAATATAAACTTAAAAATTTTAAAAAATAAATTTTTAGGAATTACAGGAACAAGTGGGAACGGTAAAACAACTTTTCTAGATTTTTTCTGTGGTTTATTAAAACAAAAAACTGGAAAACTTTTAATTGATGGAGTTGAACTAGATGAAAAGTATTTAGCATCATGGCAAAATTCAATTAGTTATGCTCCACAAAAAGGATATCTTACTAACAATACTATCGCGGAAAACGTTTGCTATGGAGGATCAAAGATAAATTTAAAAAAAGTAAAAAAAATATGCCGAATAGTAGAGATATCAAAATTTATAGAAAAAGAATTAAAAGATAAATATTATACAAAAATAGGAGAAGACGGAGTTAGATTAAGTGGTGGACAATCACAGAGAGTGGTTTTAGCAAGGGCTTTATATACAAATCCAGAAGTTTTAATATTGGATGAAGCAACAAATGCAATTGACTCTTTTACAGAAAAAAAAATACTAAAGAATATTAAAAAAGAGTTTAAAAAAATAACAATTCTTTTTGTTACTCATCGGGCTAATACTCTCTCTTTTACAGATAAAATATTATTTTTCAAAAATGGAAAAATTCAGTCTGAAGGTACTTATTCTAAATTAGTAAGAGGGAACAGAGATTTTAACAAGTTAATTAAACTTGCCAAAAACCAAGCTTAAACACATGATTGTCTTAAAAAAAATTATTATTTTTTTATTTTTTTCTCCTTTTTGTCTAATTTTAATATTAGGAAATTTTCTTTTTAGAATTAGATTTTATCAAATCAACTACTTTATTGGGGCTTCTCATTTTTTAGACACATATTTTATAGATAAAAAAAATGGGAAATACTCTAAATATATTGATTTATTTTTTTTTAAGGGAATTACAGACCTAAAGGATTTAAACAAAAATAATATAAATATTTTTTGGTCTAAATTGCTATCAAGAAAAGTCTGCAAAATTTCATTGGATAAACCAAAACTATTTATATTTAAAAATAAAATTTTGGGACTTATATATAAATTAGTAAATTTTTATAACTTAAAAAATCTAATAGCGCCTATAGAAAAACATAGAACTTTAACTTTGGATGAAGAAAAGTTTTATGTAAAGAATAACTTTAGACATATAAATTTGAGAAATGATGATATTAAGCTTTGTCAAAAAAGATTTGAAGAAATTAATAAACTTAACTCAAACAATCTTCCAATGGTAACTATTAATAATAGAGATGGTGCTTTCAAAAAGAAATATTTTTCAGAAACTGATTTTTCACACCATAATTATAGAAATTTTAATTTTGAGGATTATACAAAAACTCTAGAATATGCATGTAAAAAATATTTTGTAATAAGATCAGCAAATGTAATAGAAAAAAAATCAGGTTTTAGAGATAAAAATTTTTTTGAATATGGAAACTCAAGTCTGGTTTCACCTGATTTAGATTATTATTTAGTTTATAAATCTAAGTTTTATATTGGAGTAAATAGTGGGCCAGATAAATTTGCAAGACTTTCAAATATACCGATTATTTATGTTAATGATTTTCATCTTCTTTGGTCGCCTATATGGTCAAAAAAATGTATCTCGGTTCCTGTAAAACTTTTTGACAATAAAAAGTCAAAACCTATTTCATTTGGTCAAATGGCAGATAGAAATTACAAACTTTCAAAAAAAACTTCTCTTCCAGTTGGTTTATATAGCCTTGATCAAGATTATAAAAAGGAAAACATTAAAATAATTTATAATACTCAAGAAGATATTCTATCTGCTTTTAAAGAAATGGAACTACTCTTAGATAGCGGGTTAAATTTAGATGATGAAGATATTAAGTTACAAAAGAAATTTTGGAAAATTTTTCAAAAACCCTACAATAACATTGATAATTTTATAATAAGCCCATCTTTTTTAAAAAAAAACTCTTATCTTTTTAGTTAATTGTTTTTATGAAAATTTTAGTCACCGGTTCTTCAGGAAAAATAGGCATTAAGGTAACGAAGTATCTTATAAAGAATAGAATTTTTTGTTATGGAAATTCAAGAAGAAAATTAACAATTAAGTCGTCAGAAAAATACTTTAAGAATTACAATGGAGATTTATTAAGCAAGTTATTCAGTCTTCCAGAAGACATAGACGTCTTCTGCCATCTTGCGTTTGAAACAGACTATTATTTCAAAAAAGTTAGCTTAAAAAAAGCTTTAAGGATAAATAAAAAAATATTTAATTTAATTAGAAAACACAAGAAGATTAAAAAATTTATTTTTATATCATCAGCTTCTGTTTACTCTTCAAAGAATTCAGGGCAAGTTAGTGAAAAAATTAAGTACTTAAATTCAAACATTTATTCGATTTCTAAATTTAAATCAGAGAAAATGTTTTTAAAATTAAAAAATATCAAGGTTTATAATCTTAGAATACCTGCGGTTTTATCTACTGGAAAAGAAAATAATTTTATCTGTAATACAATTAAAAAAATAAAAAAAAATAAACCTATAACTGTTTATAATCCTGAAAATTTTTTTAATAATATTATTTTAGTAAAAGATTTAAGTAATTTTATTTTAAAATTAATAAGAGGAAATTTTAAAAGAGGAACTATTCTTCTTGGCTCTAAACAACCAATAAAGAATAAGTTTATGATAAGAAAACTAATTGATTATTTTCGTTCAAAAAGTATAGTCACATGGCAATATAAAAAAAAAGGTTTTTATTTAAGTTT